>Ga0302319_10005368_pt1 | contig 25777 bp, 21 predicted proteins | sample Bog_T0_2_FD_203319 | JGI IMG/M metagenome (GOLD analysis project Ga0302319, IMG submission 203319) | Peat permafrost microbial communities from Stordalen Mire near Abisko, Sweden - Bog_T0_2 | ecosystem: Environmental > Terrestrial > Soil > Wetlands > Peat | place: Sweden: Abisko, Stordalen Mire...
AAATGTGGGACGACGGGAAATACATCCTCTTCAAGTCGACTAAGAAAGCCATCACGTCGCAGGAGCTGATTGGGATTTGGGAATCGTGGGTGAGGCAATATCCCATCATTCTGCTGGAAGACGGCATGGGCGAGAACGATTGGGACGGATGGAAAGCGCTCACGGAGACCCTGGGGTCGCGGATCGAACTGGTGGGCGACGACATCTTCTGCACCAACCCGAAAATTCTGCGGGAAGGCATCGACAAGGGGATCGCCAACGCGGTTCTCATCAAGCTCAACCAGATTGGCTCGGTGACGGAGACCCTGGATACCATCGAACTGGCCACGCGAAACAACTATCGCTCGTTCGTGTCGCACCGTTCGGGTGAAACCGAAGATACGTTCATCTCCGATCTGACCGTGGCGACGGGAGCGGGTCACATTAAGACCGGCTCGGGTTGCCGCAGCGAGCGCGTGGCGAAGTTCAACCAGTTTCTGCGCATTGAGGAGCAGTTGGGAGCGCAGGCGGAATTCGCGGGACGCGGCGCTTTTGGTCGCTAGCCCGCTCTGAGCGAGGAGCGCAGGCAGCGCCGCCTGCCCCACCTGCGGGCTCACTGCAAATTCCACGACATCGGGAGGTCTGAACTTACCGATCTCGGCGCAACCGAGTCATCGTCACCGACGCCCCAAGTGCGCTGGCCGGCCCCAGTCCGCGCCAGACGGATCCGGCGCGGTCGCCTGTCGGCCACGGATCGGCACGCCGGCGCCCTGATCCTATTCGAGCAGCCGGCCTAATTCAGCGCGGGCGGGCAGGCGAGCACCGCCTGCCCCACCTGCGGGCTCACTGCAAATTCCACGACATCAGGAGTTCTGACCTGGTTCTCCAGGTTCTCTCGCTCAGGTTGTCACAACCCCGCCACCTTCGCCACCGTCCTCACCGTGATATTCACCTTGTCGCTCACTCTCAGAATGAAGGTGCTGGGATTCTTCATGCCCCACTCCACATACGGCACCACGAAATGAAGCGTGGCGATGTACTGCCCGTGGGCGGCTTCCACCTCCACCGGAAGCGTGATCTCGTGGTCGCCTCCATGAATGCGGAACATGCCGTGCATCTTGACGGACGCGGCGCCCTGCGTGGGGACCGCGCCTTCCAGTTTGTCGGGACGGAAGACAATTTCGGAATACCGGCTGCTTTCCAGAATATTGGCGTGCATGCGGCGGTCGCGCGCGGCGCTTCCACTGTCGCCGCTGGTTGCATCCACAACGATTTCGCCGGAAACCGCGCCGCTGGCCGTATCGATGCGGATGCCGCCTTGTTTCAATTTGAAGGTTCCCTGCACGGTATGCAGCACGTCCGACAGCGTGAACTCCACTTTGGTCTGAGCGGGATCGAATTCCAGCACCTGCGCCCGAATCGGAACCAAACCGGTCAACAGGAATGCGCAAGAGAACAGCAGTGTCTTCTTCATAGAGTCAATAGACGCCAGCCCAGCGCCAGCCCTCCCGCCACCGCGTCCATTGGCGACACCTCCCCGACATGTGCCGCCAGCATACCGGCGAACAACCGGGGATCCGCCGCCATGGCGCCGATCACGCGATGGCGCAGTCCGTTGCGCCGCCCCAGCATCAGCATCAGACCGGCCATCAGTTCCGGCTGCCGGCCGATTCGCCGGTGGGCTTCCTGATACCGGCCGAGGCTGCCCGATTCGAGCGCTTCGGCCAATGCGGCGGATTGCTGGAACAGCAGGCAGAGACCTTCGCCGGTAATCGCATCCACCGAGCCGGAGGCGTCGCCCACCAAAGCCACGCGTCCGCGCCAAACCGATTTCAGCCGGCGCGACGCGGAAACGGCGCCCAGTTCCGCGGTGGGCCGCAGCGCCTCGAGATGGGCCAGGCGGCGCGCCACGGCCGGAAATCGCGGCAGGGCGTCGGCCAGGCGCAGGCGCGGATCGCGCGAAAGTAGCGCTACGCAGATTTCGTCATCGGCAGTGGGCGTGATATACAGTTGGCAGCCGTCGCCCCAATGGAGTTCCATCAACTCACTCCACGGCGCCATGCGATAGTGGGCTCGAAAACCGTAGCGGCAGCTATCGTGATAACAGGAATCCAAACCGGCCCAACGGCGCACTCGTGAGTGGCCGCCGTCGGCCCCCACGATCCAGCGGGCCTTGACCTCCCGGCCCGCAACCGAAACCGTTTCCCCGCCGATGCCCGATACCGTCGCGCCCCACGCCAGGCGCACGCCGGCGTCGGCGGCCACATCCACCATGTAACGGTGCAGCGTGGTGCGGCGCATGCCCAGCCCGTGGCCGTTGGGAAAGCGGGCTTCGGCGCAAGAATCGCCGTCGCAGAAGCGGATCCCGGGAAAGCGGCGGGCGGGCGCGGTCTCCAGATCGATTCCCAGCGAACGGGCGGCCTGCAATCCGTCCGGCATCACGCCTTCGCCGCAGGCCTTATCGATGGGCGGAAAGGCGCAGTCGGCAACCGTGACGTCGAACCCGCGGCGTCGCGCGGCAATAGCGGCAGCTAGGCCGGCGGGGCCTCCGCCGATGACAAACACATCCGTGGTGCCAGGAAGCGTCATTCGGTTCAGTTGTACGGCGTGGCGCGCCAATCCCCTGGGGCCACTTTTCCCCTCTGTAGCGGTTGTGAATAGCGGAACAATATCAAGGACGCGCGCCTCTCGCAGACCGTTTCAAAGAAGCGCCTTAGGAGCTGTTAAGAAATAGACTTCAGAACTCCCGATGTCGACCGGGGATTTCGGATAGTTGGGGAAATTGACCTGAGCCATGACGTGGCGCGGACACTCGTGTCTGCGGCGCCGAGACTCTTCTCGGCGCTCCGGGACGGTGGATGCCGCTCGCGAAGAGGGTCGAGATGAGTCTCGACCCAGCAGGCAGGAGTGCCTGCGCCACGAAAACGGGCTCACTGCAAATTCCACGACATCAGGAGTTCTGAGGTTATTTCCACACAGGCCCTTACCATCGAAATCGTACACTTCGTGGGTGGAATTTGGCAAAAGCAGGGTCGTCATCGCGCCGCCAATCTCGCGCATCCGCGCCCGTTGTATACTGTCAGCAACCCTACCAACGGGTGCACTGGAGGAATCGATTCATGTCACCAACCCCCGGAAAAGATACACTCACAACGAATCACTGCCAAAGCCTGGAGGCGGCCGTGAATCTCGTTAAGAAAGACATCGAAAAAGCCAAAGCGGGCGCTACCGAAGAAGGCAAGAAATTGCTTGCGGAAGCCGAGCTTCTATTGAAACAGGTCGCGAACGTGAAGAGGTCCGTGGCCAAGATCCCGCTCACACACCCGGATTACCTGAAGGCCAAAACCGCCGTAGCGAACTTCCAGAAGGAGGCTAAGACTGAACTAGCCGCCATTGCCAAGAGGGCCACAGAAGCGGCCAAGCCCGCTAACATCGATGTAGCGTTGCTGAAATACACGTCGCCTAAGTTTGCCCACAATGCGGGGAACGCGGGAACTCTCCCGAAATGGACTTTCCAGTACATGGACACCGCGACGAAGAAGACCGGTCAGGTGGAGATCGTCATGGAAAAGAGCATGACCAAAGATGAACCCACAGCCAAGAAAATGATGTCCGATGCCGCCGTGGCCGAGGTGAAGAAACACTATCCCGGAGCCAACGTCAAGATTAACAACGCCTCGCTCGAAAAGTAACTGCCCGCTTCTTGTGCCGATGGTGGTGGCGAGGCTTCACTCCTCGAACACCACCACCGCCTTCCCGAAATGTATCTCATCCCCGCGTTCGAGCTTCGTTCCGCGAGCGTTGCGGTGTACTTCCTGGCTCATCCCGTCACGCACAATCCAGGTTCCGCACTCTCCGCCGCGCGGATACCAACGGTCGTTAAATAGACGATACTCGCCGCTCACGCCGTCGTGTTGGATGTGGGCGTGCTCGCGCGAAACCGAGCGGTTGATATCGGTTTCCCCGGCGAAGGCCAGATCGTTGCGGCGGTAGAGACCCGCATCGCGATACACGTCCACTACGCGCCCGATATTGATCCGCGCCTTTTCGAGGACCAGCTCGGCGGTGTTGGCGGCGCCTTCCTGTACCACCAGGCGCGCCGCCGGCTTCGCGGCCCCCGCCTGTTCCAGCGAGACCGCTTCCACTACCAGCCACTCTTCGCCGCGCTGCGGCAGGCCCACCGAGGCGGCCACGTCCACCCGCAGGTTCTCGGGATACCGGCACCCACCGGTGCGGAGCGCGTTGTGAACTTCCTGCTCCAGGTACTTGCGGAAAAACTGGCCGGCGAAAATGGGCTGGCGGCTTTGCTCCACGCCGCGCAGTTCCACGCGCAGCAGGTCGTAGGGGAAGACCTTGCGGCCGCCCGACCGGTAACTCTTCTCGCGCACCTGGTCGAGAATCGCCAGCCGGATCTCCGCCAGTTCCGGCGGCTCGTCGGGGTCGGGCGAAGTGGCCAGCGGCCGCTCGAACATCGTCCTGCCAAACTTCTCCAGGAATTGTCCCAAGTTCATGCGTTCCCATTCAGCGCAGCAATCCCAAATCGCGCGCTGCCTCCATTACTTCCCGGGCGATTGGCGCCGCCACCCGCCCGCCGTACCCGCCATGCTCCACCAGCACCGCGAACGCCAGCCGCGGAGCGTCTCCGTCGTAGGGAGCGAAGCCCGTGAACCAGGCGTGCGGCATGCCTTCGTCGAGCTGCGCCGTCCCGGTCTTGCCCGCGATGCTCACCGGCGTGCCGGCCATCACGTGGCGCGCCGTCCCTTCCAGCACCACGCGGCGCATCGCCCCGGCCAGAAACTGCGCCTGTTCCGCCGGCAGCACGTCCAAAGGAGCATCGCCGCGGGAGTTGCTTTCGTCCGCCACCCAACGGCCTTCGGGCATCTTTCCGGCCGCCGCAATCGCCGCCGCCACGCGCGCCATCTTGAAGGGCGATACCAGCACCGCGCCCTGCCCATATGAAGCGAAGGGCAGATTCCTGCGCAACTCCGCCGGATCGCCCGTGGAAATGCCGAATTGCGCCGCGGTCTCCGCCAGCGCCTTCGACCCCACATCGTGCACCCCCAACTGCGCGAAGTACGCGTTGCACGACACCGCGATGGCCTGCTCCATGTCGAGCGTGCCGTGCGCGCGGTCGCCGATGTCGTCTTTGATGGCGCGGTTCCATCCCGCGATGGTATTGCCCGCCCGGCCATCGGGCAGCGTGCGGCACAGGAACGTACGATGCTTCAATCCGGGGTCGAGCCGCAGCGCCGCGATCGCCGTCACCAGCTTGAACGTGGAGCCCGGCGGATATTCGCCGTAGCGCGCGCGGTCCAGCAACTCGTCCGGTGTATGAACGGCCCGCGGATCGGGCGCCGGAGCGCTCACCATCGCCAGCACGTCGCCGGTGGCCGCGTCGAGCACCACCACCGATCCCCGTGGCGCGCCGGCATCTTGCAAGTGCCGGTCCAGGATGTCGCGCGCGCGCAGTTGCAGCCGGATGTCCACGGTGAGGTGCACGTTGCGGTCGCGGGCCAGGATGCGCGCGATGCTCCGATTGCCGGGTTGATGGCGGTAGCGCACCTGCGATGCCAGTTCGGCGTATTCGTAGCCCTGCAGTTTGCGGTTGGAGTCGTGCTCCACCAGCGAGGCATTGGAGGCGTGAAAATTCTCGCCCGTGCGGAGGTCGCCAATCAAGTGCGCGGTGGCCGCGCCGAAGGGATAATGGCGATTGTCGAAGCGCGAGCATGCCTGTTCCAGCGAGATACCTAGCGCCTGGTAGTCGGCCGCGTGGCGCTCCATCTCGGACCAGTCGCCGGTGGCCAGCGGGATGCCGTTGCGGTCGTAGATGCTGCCGCGCGGGATCTCGCGGGCCAGCGAATTCATGCGCGGATTGTGCTGCGGGCGCTTGACGCCGTCCTGCTCGAAGGCGTGGGCGTCGCGCGCCAGATAGTCGGCATCTTTCACTACCTGATAGCGCGCGGCGGCGGCCAACAGCACCACGGTCGCCGCGGCCAGCACCCAGCGTAGCGGGCGAGTGTTCAAGCGGTGGCCCGTCTGCCCTTCCGCGGAAATCGAAATCAGCAGCGCGAAGATCAGGAAGTTGGCCAGCATGGCAGTATTGCCCGAGCTGAGAAATGGCGAGACCACGCCCGATAGCGGCAGAACGCCCAGCACGCCGGAGCTGATGAGCAGCATCTCGAAAGCGATCAGGCTCGACAACCCCAGCGCCAGGAAGAAGCCGAAGTCGGTCTCAGCCCGTTGCGCCACGCGCAGTCCGCGCGCCACCAGAAACGCGGCCAGCAGCAGAACCGTGGCCACGCCAACGAAACCCCACTCTTCGCCGATGGCCGGCAGCACCAGGTCGGTATTGCCCGCCGGAATCATTTCAGGATCGCCCCAGCCCGCGCCGGAGCCCCACGGTCCACCCGTGGAAAAGGCCCACAGCGCGTGCGCCAACTGGTCGCCGCCGTGGACCTCGTTATCCCACGGTGAGAGCCACATATCGATGCGCTGGACCACCGTGTGCGGCTGGCCCATGCGATAGCCCACGGCCACCGACGCGACCATCAGCACCAGCCCGGCGACCACCAGGCCGGGCCGTCCGCGCGCCGCTCCGAACATCGCAAGGAATACGAAAAACGTCACCAGCGCGGGGCCCATGTCTTTCAGCACGAAGAACAGCACCAGCGCCGCCGCCGTGGCCACCATCACCGGCACGACGTGTTCCACGCGCGGCAGTCCGGTGCGCTGAAACAGTTTGGGCAGGATGCGTTTTTCGCGTAAATCGCGCAGGCGCTCCCAATTGCGCGTGAAGTAGCCGGCCAGAAAGAGCACCAGCAGGATCTTGATCAGTTCCACGGGCTGGAACGGGCCCAGATTCACTTTGGCGTCATTACCCGCCGGCCCTTTGCCGAAGACCAGCAGCAGGCCGAAGAGGCCGAGCGCCAGGTAGAGCGGGGTGTAGCACCAGTCGGAGAGCCGCCGATAGTGGAACGGTTTGAGCGCCGGCAGAATCAGCAGCAGGCACCCTAGAAAGACGCCCAGTGCGAACTTGTGGAACTCCAGGGTGTCGCGCAGAGGGTCGCGGAGGCTGAGCATGAGGGCCAGTCCCATGCCGGTGAGCAGGTGCAGCGCCGGCAGAAAGGTGCGGTCGCCCCGGAAGCGGGTCAGACGCCACGCCAGCGCCACCAGGTAAAAGCCCGCGAAGTCGAGCCCCGCCCAGAGCAGAAATTCGCGCTGGAACTGGCGCGGCGAGCGTACAATCAGCAGTGGTTTCAGCTTGGACAGTGGCAGTACTCTGGCGAGCACGCCGGTATTGCGCAGCGGGCGGGCGCGCTCGATGACCTCGAAGACGCGGCCCGCGGTTTCCTCACGCGATTTCAGCACCGGGACGAGATCTTCAGGCCCCTGGACGGTGTTGAGGTTCACCAGTTCGCCGTGCGCCAACTTCCGCTCCACGGCGGCGAAATCCTGCGACTTGGCGGCGAAGACCATGGCCAGCCCGGCGGCCACCAAGAGCGAGGCGGTGACCAGCCAGAGCCATTCGCCGCGCGGGGCTCGCGGTGTTTCGATGGCCATCACCGCGGGTCGCGATCCCGGTGCGGTCCAACTGCGGGTTACCGCCATGGACGGCGCCTCCAGGTGGGGCAGGTGGGGCAGGCGGTGCTCGCCTGCCCTCTGCCCTGTTTGGGCAGCGGGCCCCGTTCAGCGCGGGCGGGCGGGCAGGCGAGCACCGCCTGCCCCACCTCTACCGCCATATCCGGTACCTCCGCGGCCTGCTCTTGCGATGCGGCGCGGGAGCTTTTTTCGCGGGCGGGTCAGGCGCCGCCACCACCGGCGCCGGAGCCACCAGCATCGGCGCTGCCGGGGTCACGATGGGCGGCAATTGCATCGGAACGAAAGGCGCCGGCCACGCCCTCCACACCAGCGTCGCGCCGATCCACAGCGCCATTCCCAGCAGAAACCAACCTGCCCCGCCCAGCACTTTCAGTCGCCGCTGGAACTTCACCACCGTGCGAGTGACTCTTCGCAGCCGCTCCACCGTGGCGCTGGCATTCCACAAGTGCCGCCGCTCCAGTTCCGCCCGCACCGGCTTATTCTCCAGGAATGCCTGCAAATCCGCCTGAAAATCTCCCGCCGACCGGTATCGCCGCGCGGCTTCCGGCGCCAGCGCTTTCATGGCAATGGCCCGCAACGCCGCGGGACACCGCGAGGGAAGCGCGCGCGGCGGCCGCTTGGAGCGGATCAGGCTCTCCAGCTTGCGCGTATTCTCCGCCTGGTAGGGCGGCGAGCCCGAGAGCATCTGGTACAGCGTGGCGCCCACCGCCCAGAGGTCCGATTGCTGGTCCACTTCCGAACGCGTCAGCCGTTCCGGCGAGCAGTAACTGGGGCTGCCGAAGTTGGAGATGGTGGCGTCGCAATCGGCGCGTAGCGTCTTGGCGATGCCGAAATCGAGCAGCCGCACCGTGTCGTTGGGGCCCAGATGAATGTTCGAGGGCTTGATATCGCCGTGCACCACGGCCGATCGCCAGGTGTGAAATTTGGTGAGCTGCTCGCAGATTTCGAGCGCGATGGCGCCGGCCCGGATACTGTCGATGGTGTGCTCGGCGTTCAGCACCTCGGCCAGGTCACGGCCCTCCACATATTGCATGGCGATGAAGAAGTAGCCGTCCAGGTCGCCGGTCTCATAGACTTCCACCATCCGCGGATCGAGCCCACGCAGTTCCCGCTGGATGGCCGCCCCGCGCCGCTCCGCCTCCATCACCAGCCGCGAGTGCGCGTCGCCCTGCGAGGGGATCAGTTTCAACGCCGCTTTGCGGTTCCCAACCGTGTCGAAGGCCAGGTACACGTCGGTCATGCTCCGCCCGATCTGGCGGACAATCTGGTAGCGGCCAACGCGCGTGGGAGTGGTCATTTGCGCAGCACCGCCCAGAGCAGCATTCCCAGCAGCATGCCGTAGGTCAGAAATGCCAGTCGCCCGCCGAAACGGCTGGTGCGCGGGCGCTGGCGCGTGGTGGCAAAACGCGGCCTGGTTGCGCCGCCGCTGCCACGAAACTTCGGCCCGGCCACGAAAAGCGCGGTGATATTGTCCTTCCCGCCGGCCTCGTTGGCAGCCTCCACCAGTGCCGCCGCCACGCGCCCCGGGTCGCCATCGTACCGTCCGGTGATATTACGGATCTGCGCCGCGGTGAGCTGGTCGGTGAGGCCGTCGCTGCACAGCAGGAGGGCCGCGTCATCGCGGAAACGGCACTGGCGAATCTCGATAAAGCCGTCGTCTTCCACGTCCCGCAGACGCGACCCCACGTCGCGGAAAACCTCGTTGCGCCGCGGGTGCGCCATGGCCTCCTCCTCGGTCAGCGCGCCAGCATCTTCGTCTTCCCCCACCGGCGAATGGTCCGAAGTCAGCTTGCGGATGGCGCCATCCCAGAGGAGATAAAGGCGCGAATCGCCCACGTGGCCGATAGTGATCCGGCCGTCCTCCAGCAGCGCCAGGGTCAGCACGCAGGCCATGCCGCGATTCTCTTCGTCCTGCTGCGCCCGGCGAAAGATGCGGTTGTTCGCCGCGGTGATGGCCGCCTTCACGCGATCCTCGGCGGAAGCCTCGGCCCACTGCATGTTTTCGCGGATGGTCTCCACCGCGGTCTGGGCTGCCAACTCGCCGGCTGCCTGCCCGCCCACGCCATCCACCACCAGGAAAAGGCCGCGGGCGGCGTCCATCCAGTAGCGGTCCTCATTGTGCTCGCGGAGCATGCCGGTGTCGGTGGCCGCGCCCGCCAGGGGAGTCATTGCCGGCCCTCGCGGGAGTGCGCCAGAACGAAGATCAGGACGAAAGCCAGGAAGGCGATTACAAATGGAATGTGCAGGTTGTATAACTGCGTCATTTACGCGCCTCGAAGTTGAGTGTCAGCACTTCGGCCACGCGGATTTCCGCGCGGTCGGGCAGCGCGGCCTCGGCGCCATTGGTGAGGCGGCGCCCATTCAACCAGGTGCCGTTGCGGCTCTGGTCGGTGATGGCGAACGTGCCGGTGGAAGGGTCGCGGCGCAGGCGCAGGTGCTCGCGCGAGACCTGGTCGTTGGAGTAGAGCGGCAGGTCCACCCACAGGCCTTCGCCGCCGCGCCCCACGCTGACCTCGTTCTGCGTGACGAAGTAAGTTTGCGGGCCGGAATCGTCGCTATAGCGGATTTCGGCGTAGACCCGGTCGGCCTGGCGCCGGGTGCTCTCGCGGTCGCGCACCACGCGTGCCGCGGTCACCGAAGGCTGCCGCTCGATCAGCGTCGTCTTGGCGCCGCGATAGCCAGGCTGCGCCACATCGTTCAGCTCGGAGTGGATTTCGACGTCGCCGGGCGGCACGGCGTTCTCGCTATCGCTGAATAGTTCGATCCACCAGGCGCTCTGTGCAATTCGATACTGTTTGCGGACGCCGCCGCGGCGGAAGAGCGCGCCTTTCTTGTTCCACTCAGCCATGCGGTCGGTGAGGGCGCGGCGGGCGTCTTCCTTTATGAGGTCCTGCACGCCGATCAGACGATTGTAATCGTCGGGGTGCAAGTAGACGCTGAAGAAACAGGGCAACAAGATGCTGTAGCCCAATTCCAAACGCCCCAATTCCATGTTGCGGACTAGCTCGTCAATGATAGTCTGTCCGCTAATTCGGGTCTGAGGCTGCTTCGTTCCGCTTTGCGCCATATGGACACACCAAACCTCTCGGCGAGAAATAGTCGCTGCGTGCGCTCCCCTCGCCAATGGAGCCGCTCGCCGTGACGCGGAACACAACTTCAGACGAATAAACTGCCGGGGGGTTTCAGTCGAAGCGATTAAAATTCGGTAAGTTCTGCGTTAGTTGAGTTTCACGTGAAACGCGGGTTTACTGACCGACCGGTCCCCGGCGATCAGAAAACGGAGTGGCGACTCGACGCACTGGCTGATGCCGATGCGCGGGGTAATGAGAACTTCGAACCGCCGTTTGTCGACAGGTTCGCGGACCACCAGGCTGCCGCGGGTGACGTCCGCGCCGTTGTGCTGGAGGGTGATGGCGAGAGCGAGGGTGAGTTTGCCCGGACCGGAGGCCAGATCCTCCGTCTTGTGAGCGGCGGGGCGGCGGCTCTGCATGATGCCGATTCCGGCAAGCGGTTCGAGCGCGCGCACCAGCACGCACCCCGGCGTTCCGTCGGGCTCGCATACCAGGTTGAGGCATTGGTACATCCCGTAGATGAAATAGACGTAGGCATGGCCGGGCGGGCCGAAGATGACACGGGTCCGGGGGGTGATGCCGCGGGCCGAGTGGGACGCGAAATCGTCGCCGCCGGGGTAGGCTTCGGTTTCGACAATGATGCCGGCGGTGGGGCCGTGCACGATGATTTTGCCCAGAAGGTCGCGCGCCACGTCGACGGTGGAGCGCTGGTAGAAAGCGCGTTTGAGGATGGGGCCGAAGCGCATCTATCGATTATTGGTAACACAGGAGGATGGCGGCGAGAGGTTTTGGCTAACATGAGGAAACAAACCCGGCGTCGTGAACTTTGACAGAACTACGGGCGGGCCGTACATTATGGAGGAAGACGACACGGGAATGGTCAACGACGTGATTCTGGCGGTGGTTTACACGGAACGAGGCAGGCGCATTCGGGTTATCTCAGCAAGAAAAGCAACGAAGCATGAGCAAACAGAATACTATCGTAGCCAAGCGGCGGAGTGACGGCGCCATCGTCCAAGTGTTGCCGTACGGCTCCACCAAGCCGCTTAAAGACAAAACGGATTGGGCGCGCCTGCGGGCTATGACCGACGACGAGGTTACGGCTGGGGCGATGAGCGATCCGGACGCGCGGCCCGTGTCGCCCGCGCAACTCCGCGCAGCCCGCCGGGTGCCGCGCGCCAGAACGCTGCGCCGCGCCCTTGCCTTGACACAGGAGGAATTTGCGTCGAGGTTCCATATCCCGCTTGGCACGCTGCGCGATTGGGAACAGGGACGCTGCGAGCCCGACCAGCCAGCCCGCGCCTATCTGGCCGTGATTGCCCACGACCCTGAGGGCGTGAAACGCGCGCTAACCGCAATACAGTTCCCTTAAGATCGGGGCTGCATCCGGACGCTCCCCGAACCGCCGTTTCCGGATTCTGAGTGCGGCAGGCAGTGGTAAGGGTTTGCACTGCCGATACAGCCCAAACTTTTTTTGTGACAGGGACCACCGCGTGCGAGGACGACGCCGCACGATAAGTCGACGATAGAGCCAGCTCGGATCAGCTTCAATGTACCTAGCGAGGCTTGCCCGCTAAAACGACCCTTCAGAGATCTGGCGCTTGGCGCGATCCATGGCGCAAATGAAGGACCTCTACCAGACGCTTCTCTTCATGGACGCGATAATAGATGAGAATCGGGCTGTGGACTAGCTTGCGCACCTGCGACCTCTTGCGAGTAGTGTTCCCCATGCGAGGGAACCGGGTTAGCAAATCGATGTGATCGAGTAGAGATTCGCCGAAACGAGAAGCGACTTCGTCGTCGTCCTGGGCGATATACCCACAATCTCGGACAGATCGCCTAGCGCTCTCTGCGTGAAGAGGAGACGGTAATCCACTGGGGTAAGAGCTTTCGGACTTCTTCTATGGGCACAGTGCAGCCAGCCTCGGCGTCGCGAACACCCTCATCAATGGCGGAAAGAGTCTCCTCGTCTTCCTCCTCATTGATGGGGGCCGGATCCTCGAACTCAATTCTCCTGGCTTGAGCCATACTTCACGGTAGCGCGGATCGCCGGGCAGCGCAAACCTGTACCGAGCCGATGCCGCGCCGCCCTGGCAGCGGCCGCCAGCGCCATCAGCAGGACCGCGACGCACGCCGCCCGGCATGCCATGGACTCCGCATCGCCATCGAACTCCAGCGCGATCTCGCAGTCGCCCGAGCATCGCGGCTCGATCGCCATGAATCCCAAGCCGTCGGCAAAAACCGGCAGCGACGTACCTCGTGCCCGCGCGTGCCAGCCAGGGTGGTAGTTGATCTGCGTGGAGATCACTTCCGATGGCGCCAACCGCGCCCGCACCACGGCTCGATTGGGGCCTTGCCACCGCAATGTGGCAGGCGGCGCGGTAGCGTCTTCCAGCGCCGCGACATAAACGCTCAGCTCCTGCACATCCAGGCCATGAATGGGCCGGCGCCGGACGAGTTGGTCCCGCCGCATGGCGTGGGCCAGCGACCCCGAAACCTGCGGGATGCGGTAGATGGCGGTATCGTCTTCGCGCCATAGCACCGGCAGCATGCCGTCGAACTTGCGCGGATGCACGAACCCCTTCCAGGCGTCCGGACTGTGCGGGCCCGGGACGGCGATGGCCTGCGTACCAAGCGCCTGGAGCCAGAGCACGGAGAATTCCGCGCCGCGGTCTCCTGCGTTCTGGTCTGAATATATGGTATAGGCGGCCACCTGCGCCATCCAGTTCAGCGCGGTAGGATAATTCTCGGCCACCTGGGGCTGGTCCGTAAAGGCGTCCAACCAATAGCCCATGGACCCGCCCATCATGACGCGCTGGCCGGGTAGATGCGCTTCCACCCATTTGGCCGAACGGTATTCGATACTTCGGGCTACGTCGACGGGACGCAACATCTCCTCCGCGATGCGGCGGTGGGAGACCACCTGCCAGGATGCCCCGGCGGCGAGAACAATCGCCAGCGCCATGCGAGCGCGTGGCCGGAGGCGTTGGATGAGCGGCCGTAGTGCGAGCACGCCCAGCCATGCCAGAGCCAATTCCAGCTCGCACTTGTAGCGGCCGGGCTGGGGAACGAAATGCACGCCCCAGTATTGGGCAAGAACCGGAATGAGCACCGCGGGGCATGCGAACAGCATCAGCCACCGCAAAGGCCATTCCGCCACGCTGCGCGAAGTCAGGAACCAGACAAGTGCGGACACTGCCGCTATCGCCAGGAACGCGGCCAGGGCATGAGGCAGGGTGTCGCTTTCGCCATCCAGCACCGCGTTGCGGCGAATGGTGAACAGAAGCGAAGGCGGCAGCCACGGACAGACCACCACGTAGGCAGCCGCGGCCGTCAGCCCAGCCCGCACCAGGGCCGCCGGACGGAACCGGCGCTCCAGAGCCAGCGGAACGGTGAGCGTCACGATCGCCACCAGAACCGCTCCGAACATGTTGGCAAGCATCATCGCCGCCATGACCGACACGGCGAGCCCGCTATGGAACCAGCGGCGGCGTTCGAGGGCGCGCGCCAGAAAGAATACCGCGACGGGCAGCAGCGCGAGACTGGTCAGATGCGGCAGATCGTCCCAATCGAAAATCAGATTCATGCGCCGTGCCCCCAACAGGGCGGCCCAGTGGAACCCGCCGGGATCCGGAACGATGAGTGCGGCGGGCGATAGCAACGAATAGGCCAGCGCCGCGGCGAAGCTGTAGCCGGGCGCGCGGAAGAGCCGCCAACTGGCCACGTACAAGAGGACCGGACCGAGGCAATATACCAGGCCCGTGAGTGCGTGGAACGCCATCGGAAGCGAAATCCGCAGCAGGCGGGCGAGAGCGGCGGTGGCTGCCGGGATCAAGGGGGCGTACGGATATTCGGCCGGCGAACCACCGCCCCAGTAGGGCCACCAGCGCGGCGGCATCCAGCCGGGACCATTCAGGCGCGCCAGCGCCATCCAGACGCCATGCATGGAGTGCCAATGTCCGGTGGACTCTGTAAGGAATGCTTCGCGGCAAATGCACATGTTGAGCGCCGCCAGCAGTACCAGATAGAGCCACTTGTCCCAATTCGCCACAGCGTACGGGCGGTATTCCTGCACCGTTGAATTCTCCCGGATTGCAAGTCGATTATTCCCGGCTATTTCGGGGACAGGCTACATAACCTCGAAATTCAGATCGGCTCGAAGTGCGCAAACATCTTCTGAAACTCCGGCTGGATGGATGGTATCTGAATTGATTATTCCCTGACAGGCACTTACCCCAACGTAAACGCGATCCGCGTGACCGACGCGGGCGGAAATTGAAACACCGCCCCCGAGCCTTTCACGGTCACCGCGACCGCCTTCGGCTCGACTGCCCGCGGAGCTTCCAGGCTGTTGTGAGCATGCGCGTCATTCTCAGCCAGCATCATTCCCGCCGCCGATCGCACCGTTCCGCCGCGGACCGTAATTTCGGCTTCCCGCGCTTGATCGAGCGAAGGATTGGTCACCGTCAGGGTGAGCTGACTCCCGTTCACCGACGCCGACCCGTTCAGCCCTCGGAAACCAGCCTGGCGGCCGTTGCGGCTGTAGCTTGTCTCCGGCGCCGAGACCACCGTCCTCACCGATCGCGCGCCTTGATGCGGCGAGTACAAATCGAATACGTGATACGTCGGGGTCACGCAGAACTTGTCTTCGTGCGCCAGGAACAGCGATTGCAGGCAGTTCACCAACTGCGCCACGCTGGCCATGGCAACCTTATCGGCGTGCCGGTTGAAAATATCCAGGGTGAGACCGGCCAACACCGCATCGCGCATGGTGTTCTGCTGTCCCAGCAGCGCCTCCGGAAATGGCTCCGTTCCGCCCGCGTACCATGCCCCCCATTCGTCCACCACCAACCTGGTCCGATGCCGCGCGTCGGACTCGCCCATCACGGTCCATTGCGCGGCGATCATCGCTTCCGTCTCGTCGGCCTGCCGCAGGATGTCGTAGTACTGCTCGGCATCGAAGCGCAGCGCGTCGCGCTTGCCGGCTGCCCAGTCGTCGGTCCGCCCGCCGCTGGCGTTCCAGGAGTAGTGGTGCAACGAAAGCCCCCACATGCGGTTCAAAGTCCCCAGCCGCGACAGTTTGGCAAACAGCCGTCGGGTCCAGTCGGAGCTGCCTTCGTTGCCTCCCGAGGCGACCAGCGCCGGTCCCACTCCATAGGATGGGACCCACGCCGTATAGCGGTTGAACTCGCTGGCATAGTCCTCCGGGTCGAAATTGCCGCCGCAGCCCCAGGATTCGTTGCCCACGCCCCAATAGCGCACGCCCAACGGGTTCGTTTCTCCATCTGCCGCGCGCAGCGCCGCCAGCGTGGTGCTGCCTTCGGGCGAGTTGCAATATTCCATCCAGCGCCAGAACTCCTGCGCCGGCAGACTACGTAAGTTGGCGGCAAAATAGGGCTTGCTGCCCGTCAGCCGGCACAAGCGCGCAAAGTCGACGGTGCCGAATTGGTTGGGATCGTAGCCCTGGGGACCGTTATGGTTGGCGTTCCCGGACCACTCCTGCGCTTCCAGCCAGAAGTTGGTGCGTTTGGGCCGTTTGTCGCGCGGACCGGTGCCGTCGCGCCAGTCGTAGGTGTCCGCGAAACAGCCGCCGGGCCAGCGGATCATCCCCGGTTTCACTTTCTTGAGAGCGTCCACCAGTTGCTTGCGGATGCCATTCACGTGCGGAATGGCCGGCTGTTCCCCCACCCAGATGCCATCGTAGACTACGCCGCCGAGGTGCTCCACAAAGTGACCGTAGATCTCCGGGGCGATGGCGCCCACCGGCTCATTCAACAGCACATCGATGCGCGCCTCGGCCGTCTGGGCGGATAATCGTCCCCCCGGCGCGCCCGGCGATGCCAGCCAGGCGGTTCCCGCGGCAGAGGCTGCGCGCAGGAAGTTTCTGCGGTTTATGGTTTCCATCTTCGTAATTGAATTATGACTTAGTCTGGCCGCAATAACATGCGGGCCGGGCATTCAGTTGGCGCCAGTGCTCGAAGGGTGCTTCCGGGGCGCCCACTGAACCCGATTCTGATACCAACTCCCCTGTGTTTGCAATCAGTTACAGAGTGCTGCCCAGGACGGCCCCCGTACGGGAGCGATCACGGGGATAACGGATTTTTCTCCGGATCCGTCAAGCGCTCCTGCTTGAATTTTGGCTCACTCATAGGACTGTTCCCGTGCTAAAAGCTACTCCAAACAATCTGGTGCTCGTAGAGGGGGGAACCCGGCAACCGGGTCAAGTTAGACGGTTGTGCCCGGAAGCCCCTTGCGGACCGATTAGGTCGTTGTTTTGATAGGAAACTACATGGACCTTTTCGAGGCAATTCAAAAGCTCTATGCCGAAAAAGAAAGCCTGCTGCGCGCGATCTCCGCGCTGGAGACACTGCAGGCGAGCGACACGAAGGGAACGGTTGAGATCGGCCGTACGAAGCGCGGACGCAAATCGATGGATCCTGAGGAGCGGCAGGAGGTTTCGTTGCGCATGAAGAAGTATTGGGCCAGTCGCCGGGTTTCCACCGCGCAAGGCAGGTCCCGCTAAGGGTGCAGGCCGGCCAGCCATGCCGATATCGGGACCCCACGGAAACGTGCCATGAGTAGTTCCACGGGAGGTGAGATTACACGGCTGTTGAACGGCGCGCGAGCCGGCAACTCCGGTGACCGCGAACAGTTGGCCGTTTTGGTGCACGCCGAGTTGCGCAAGATCGCGGCCAGAATGATGGATTCCGAACGGACCGATCATACGTTGCAAGCCACCGTGCTGGCCGACGATGCCTATATGGGTCTGGTGGGGCAAGCCAACCAGAACTGGCAAAACCGGGCGCACTTTTTCGCCGTTGCCGCCTATGCCATGCGCCAAATCCTGGTAGACCACAGCCGCAGGAAGAATGCCCTCAAGCGCGGGGGACCGCTCGAGCATCTGGAGGATCCCGGCCTGGTCACCGACACCATTCGAGATCCCGAGACCATCCTGGCGCTGGACCAGGCACTGACCCGCCTGGAGAAGAAAGACCACCGGCAGGCCAAGGTTGTGGAACTGCGCTACTTCGGCGGCTTGACGGAGGAGGAGATTGCAGAGGTCTGGAATCTCTCCCTGCGCACGGTCAAGCGCGAGTGGTCGGTAGCCCGCGCCTGGCTGTTCGCGGAATTAACACGCGGCCACGGGCGCGGGAGTAAGGGCTGAGACGCCGGGTTTACTGCAGTTGATCGGGCGGATGCGTTGGGGACGGGGTCGACGGGGGAACGGTTGCGGCACCACTTTCGGCAACGTGGAGGGGCGCCGTTTCCGGTTCGGTCAGCACGTCCGGAGGAAGAGGATCTAGCACGTTTTGTTGCATGAGGTTCTCCTTTCTAACAGGTGAGGGTGAACTGCTGAAAAAACCAGTCGTCGTCGAACCGCCGGGCGCGCACCACCTCAGCCCGCCGCGAAAACACGTTGGCATCGAGCATCATGGCCATGGCGGCGGGAAACGAATCGTAGACGCGCAAGGCGCTCACAACACGCTCCAGGCGTTCCCGGTTGAAATGCACCACCGCCATGCGAAGGCGGTTGTGCACCACCGACACCCATTGAGCCGGATACGGCGCCGCGGTGCGAAACAGGTGGCCCACCTCGATTTGCGGCGCCACCAGAAGCCGATAACCCAACAGCCAGAGCCGGCAACTCAGTTCCGCATCGTTGCCGCCCAATTGACGCATGTCCGGGTCATAGCCGCCGGAGCGCAGGAAGACATCGCGCCGCATGGCCAAGAAACAGCCGGGAAGCACCGGTACCGGCTGCGGCTGGGAACCCTGTTTGCGTCGCCAAGAGGTGTGCAGATTCGGACCGGTCACGTCCAAGCCAAATCCGCGGCGTATTGGTTCCGCAAGGCTATAGACGCCAGGGGCCACGGCGCCCACGCACTCGTCGTGCAACGCATCGCAAAGCGGTTCATGCCACCCGGCCGGCGCACGCACGTGCGCGTCGGCGAAAAGAATGATGTCTCCGCTACTGTGGGACGCGCCGTAGTTGCGGGCTCGCGCCACGCCAAGGTCCGTGGAGCGGAGCACCAGCACGTCCGGCAATTCATCCAGAAACGCCGTGGAACCGTCGGTGGAGGAATCGTCGACCACTATGATTTCCCCCCGGTCCGGAGGAAGCGTCGCCAGCACATTCGTAACAGTAGCCTGCAACTCGCTTCCCTCATTGCGCGAAATAATCACCACGCTTACGGTGGGACGCGCAGGCAAGGCGCCTTCCCGCTCAAGGTCGGGCATGATTGGAATGATAGCAATATTCAAAATACCCGGCAGACACTATCACAAACAGTGCCGCCTGTTTTGCTCCGCTTCACAAAGCTGAAACCAGCCGGCGGATCCGCACTACTATTCGGTAGGGAGATCCCCCGGCTCTGCCGGGGAGGCAGTAGAAGTTCAGAACTCCTGAGGTCGCCCCGCAATTTCAAACTGGCGGGGAAAATGGGCTGAGCCATTCCTTTCGATGGCGAGAGCTTCCCGGGTGGGGTAGGCGGTGCTCGCCTTCGCTCGATCCTATTCGAGCAGCGGGCCTAATTCGGCGCGGGCGGGCAGGCGAGCACCGCCTGCCCCGCCTGTGGGCTCACTGCAAATTCCACGACATCAGGAGTTCTGAAGTTTGACAGTTCCGGGAGTTTGGTTTGGCCACCCGCGCTGATCGATGCTGCCCGTTGGTGAACCTAAAAACGGCGGTTGACAGGCCGCCACACAAGCTTCCTCTTTAGCCCCAAGTGCTTGCAGAAACGGCAGTTGTCACCCAACGGGTGAACTGCGCGGCAGTTGGAAACCCATACAGGTCTCGGACTTGCCGGCAACGCCGGCGGTCAACCGCCGTTTTTAGGGTGAATGATTGCCGTCGGCCTGGACTGCCGAGGCAGTGCGGGTCAGCTTCGGTCGCGCCGGTGTTTTGGCGATTGCGATAAGGCCCCTTTGAGGGGCCAGCAATCGTAAAGCCTCCGGCTTTGCCGGAGGCTGGTTATCCTAAAAACGGCGGTTGACAGGCCGCCACACAAGCTTCCTCTTTAGCCCCAAGTGCTTGCAGAAAAGGCAGTTGTCACCCAACGGGTGAACTGCGCGGCAGTTGGAAACCCACACAGGTCTCGGACTTGCCGGCAACGCCGGCGGTCAACCGCCGTTTTTAGGGTTATTAGCGCAAAGTACCGCGCGACCAGATATTGCCTTTCGTATCGGTCAAAGTAAGCACCAGGAAGTTCCTGGCAGCCGACAGCCCGATACTCCCGTAGTAGGGCGTAGGTCCGCGGATCAAACGTCCGGCGTTGTGAAAGTGCGCTACCGCGAATTCCTCTCCCACGGGACGCTTGGACACGGGGTCCACATTGACGGCCCACACGCAGTCGGGGCCGTCATGGTTGGAGAGAAAATAAATCCGCCGGCCGTCCGGAGACCAGACGGGTTCCCGATTGGAGAAATCGTCGGTGGTGATTTCAACCACCTGGTCCGGCGCGACCGTGCCATCGGGCGTGATGGGCACAACCAGAATCTGCCTCTTATTCTCGGCTTCGTGCCAGCCGGTGAATGCCACCCATCGTTCGTCGGGCGAGAAACGGCCGGAGGCTTGCATCCACTGCCGGCGATCCTGGATGTGGAACAAGGAGCGAGGAGGTTGTCCTCGACCCGCTACCTGGAGTTCCTCTACCTTCGACGAGCCGCCGGCTTCGAAGATTACCTTCGTCCCGTCGAAATTGACATGAGTCGGTGGCCCGCAACCGCGGCAGATTACTTCCGGCGCGTCTCCCTTGACTGCCATGATGTAGCCGTTGCTGGCGGCATACCACGCTACTGTGCTCCCATCGCCACTCAATACCGGCCGAATGTTGAAAGCCTGGCGAAGGGTGGAGGGGAGCACGGGCGCGCGGTCTAACTTTGCCAGTTGGATGGAGTCTCCCAACTGCCGCCTGGCGGAAAAAGCCATGACCCTGCCGTCTAAACTTAAAGACGGGAAACCTGCGTGGAACATCGCATTCAGGAGTTCGGGATCGCTACCCATTTTACCCGCGGGAGTGAGAGGAATCCGCCAGATGGAGTTCGCTATTGTCAGGGCGGAGTACACTGTGTGCAGGGATCCCTTGGAGGTGATGGCCGCATCGGGATTCTGCTCCACCTCCGTGCCGCTGGTCCAGTGGCGGGGTTCGTCCAATACATTCCCTTTGGGGTCGATGCGCACCGACCATATGTTGGTCGCATCGAGGGCTGTTGCGGTGAAGAGCACGGTATTGTCCTTTAACCACACTCCCGGCACCGGATAGTAAGTCCGGTACGCGTTCACACCCAGAAGGAGAAGTTTGTCCAGGATGCCGGTTCGGTGTACGCTCTTGTCGGCCAACTTTGCGATCCACCAATCTCCCTTTTTTTCGCCGGTTTTCCGGCCCAGGAAGAGAATGCTATTCCCGGCGGGGGACCATATCGGGTAAGCCGCTACATCGAAGCCGGGCGGGAACTCCTGCGTTTTTCCGAGCGCTTGAAAGCCATAGGCCGGCGTGACGAATGTCCGGGCGGAACCGCGGAAAAGGGCGTTGCCAACTTCACCTTTCCAATAGGCCAGCCATTCTCCATCCGGAGAGAAGTGCCCATCGCGCCCTCCGGGCGCCACCAGGACAGACTCGCCCCCGAGCGCGGATATCTCGTACAGGCCCCCGCCGTCCTGATCGGAACGGTAGACCAGCTCCGACCCCGAAGGGTTGAACGCCGGGGAATATTCATCGGCGGCATTGAACGCGATACGCTTGGCGTCGCTCAGATTCCAGTGCTGCACCCACAGGTCGAGATTCCCCACGCTGGCGCGATCGGACGCATACGCGATGAGCTGGCCGTCGGCGGAAATCGCGGGGAAGGATGTCAGCCCAGCGTCGTTGGTTATGCGGATCTGCTCGTATCGCGTTTCCTTGGGAAGAGCCTGACGGGACGCCATCCGCATCGCTCCGGCCGTGAGAAGGGCCGCGGCGGCCGCGGCGATACCCCAACCCATGAAACGCTTTCGTGTGCGATAGGAAAATCGCGACTGCGGCGTCCCGGTTTCCACCAACTCTTCCAGCCGGGCCGTCACTTCGTCCATGCCGGCGAAGCGTTCACCGGGTTCTTTCCGCAGGCAGCGCTGCACGATGGTTTCAAGCCGTTCATCGAGCTGGGGGGCCAGCAACCGGAGACGCGGGGCCGACTGGTGAAGAATTCTTCCGATCACGGAAAACGGGTTGTCGCCCTGGAACGCCTGGCTCCCGGTGAGCATTTCATAGAGGATGCAGCCAAACGAGAAGATATCGCCGCGATTGTCGACCGGCTTGCCCTCGGCTTGTTCAGGGGAGACATAGGCCACGGTCCCGGCAAAATGACCTTCAATCGTCGCCGGGAGGCTGGTATACCCAGCGCTCGGATTGTCGAGCTTGGCCAATCCAAAGTCAAGAATCTTGACCACCCCCCCGTTGGCGATCATGATGTTATTGGGTTTCAGATCGCGATGGACAATGCCGCCGCGGTGCGCGGCATCCAGGGCGCATGCAATCTGGATGGCATAACCGAGTGCCGTCTGAACGGGCAGCCCGCCGGGGGCGATTAGTTTGCCGAGAGGGCGCCCTTCGACGCATTCCATGACAATGTAATCGAAGCCGGCATCGGTTCCGATGTCATAGATGGTCACGATGTTGGGGTGAATGGTGGCGCTCGCCGCCTTGGCGTCCCAGCGCAGGCGCTTGCGGTCCTGGGCGCCGGCGGCTGCCCCGTCCGAGAGCACTTTAATTGCCACTTTGCGCTCGAGCGCCTGGTCGTACGCGCCATATACGACACCCGTGCCGCCAGCGCCAAGTTCCTCAATGACGCTGTAGCGGCCGATATGCGAGGGATGTGGCGTGGCGATCCCGAGGTGCTCCTGGGCCGCTCCCCCTCGCATGAACTCGCCGGAAGTGGCTGCCGCGCGCGCCAACCGCTCCACTTCGCACCGGACAGAGGCTGTCGGACAGTGTTCGCCGAGCCACGCGTCAAGGTCCGCCGGCTGGTCGGTTTCCCACTGAAAGACCAGTTCCTTGACGATTTCCCATTCCTTGCCGCTCGATTCGGCGCCGCCCAGGGTATCTTCCATGCTTTGCTAGCAATTTTAACGTCTTGCGCCCCGTACTCCAAGGCGCTGCAAGAAATGTTGGCCCCTTTTTCCACCCGTTTGCGCATTACAGAATGAGGAGCATGAACTGGTGAATCGCCGCTTAACCGGGCGCCGTGGACGTCCGGTACGTTACGTCAGCATGGAAGTCATCCGTGGCCTGTACGGCCAAGGCTACAGTTTTCGGGCCATATCCCTTACGACGGGGATTGGATACGGCACCGTACGCCGGGCATTTCATGGGCTGGCCCCGGCCGGGGCGGACAAGAAAGAGCAGGGTAGGAGCCTGCCGGTTGCCATTACCGCAAAATCCGGCAGCCGCCGCAAAACGGCTGCTGCCGCTTAGGGCTCTTTTAACACGACTTGCCCGGATGGTCTAAGTTCCAGACCATTAGTGGGTCGGTATCGCATGCGTTTCGGCTCGCTACCCCCGGCCGGAACGTACAACCGTCACTCACTGGCAGACCGGGGCATTCGACGAGATCCGCTCAATCAGATCGAAGAGCCGGCCAGCCGCCACTGGCTTGGAAAGGAAGTAATCCATTCCGGCTTCCAGGCAGCGTTGCTTTCCATCGGGCGTGGCATTTGCCGTCATAGCCACAATGGCAATCGGCTGTTCGATTTTCATCTGGCGGTTCGGCGCGCAAACGCTCGATGGCGTTGCCCGCCAGGCGGGCGCCAGCCTCCACCAGCCGGCGTTCCTGGGGCCGAGGTGTCCCCGGGCGGGCGTGGTACATGGCAAGAACCCCGAGGACGTTGTGCTTGGAATCCCGGATGGGAACGCTGTAGCAACTGCGCAAACCGAAAGCCGTAACGTGGTCCTTGACGCCGGCAAAGCGGGAATCGGTGGCGATGTCCTCCACAATCACCGTCTGGTTGCGAAATGCCGCCGAGCCACACGCGCCCACTTCGGGGCCGATCTCCAACCCGTCGAGGGACGCCATGTACTCCGGCCGCATGCTCGGCCCCGATATGCTTTGCAGATGGCGCCCAGCCTCGTCCAGCAGCAGGATCGTGCAAAGGCGATTCGGGGCCAGCCGTTCCAACCCGGTGGTGAGAGCGTCCAAAACCTGTCGTAGCGACGCGCCCGTGGCTACCAGTTCGAGGACGCGCCGTTCCTCTTCCACCACCCGCGAGGAACGCTCCAACTCAGCCACCAGCTCGGACTGAGCGCTGTAGGTCTGCGCATAGTCCAGCAGCAGGCCGCTCAAAGGGACAGCGTACGCCAGGATCTTCAGCCAGTGCGCCACGTTGAAATTCGCGTCGTAGAGGGCCGATGCGCCCAGTGCCATGTGCAGCTCGGACACCACCTGCGGCACAATGCTCACCAGCAGCGAATGCGCGAAACGGCTGGGCATACGCCGGTTCAAGTGCCGGAAGACGGGGTATCCCACCAGTATGTATAAGAAAACGGGGATCAGATCGTAGGGCCGGGGCACCCATGAGTGGGGGAACAGAAACGTAGGGAGGTTCCTGCTGTTGGCACAATAATCCACAAGGAGATAAGACCCGACTCCGAACAGGCATACAACGCCGAAAATCAGATTCTTGTCCCACCGGCTGTTCGGCCGTTGCTCCAGCCACTTGGCGCGCGCTATCCCTTGGCACTTTGGACAGTGGCGATTGCGGCAGGATCGATAGTGGATGTGGGTGTATTGGCAGTGGTCGCACCATTCGACAACTCCGCCCAAGACGGGCGTTCGGCAGTTTTCAATGGCTTGCATCAGGCGATGCTGATACAGAGGCAAGCCATGCGTCTGCCGATAGTCCGGGCCGTGTTGTCGAAAGATGTCGGCCAACTCCAGGGCCGGCTGCGGCATGGCCGCTCAGCGGGCGGCCGGGGTGGAGCGCGGGCGTTTCGCCTGGGGTGGTTCGCCCAGCCGGTCGAGGGGACTGCGGGCGTGGGCGATGGCGTTGGGAGAGACGGCGGCATAACGTGCCGTGGTCTCGATCCGGGAGTGGCCCAGCAGCGCCTGAATCACGCGAATATCGGTGCCGTTCTCCAGCAAGTGCGTCGCAAAGCTGTGGCGGAGCGTATGCACCGTGACTCGTTTCATGAGCCCGGCGGTTCGAGCGGCCTCCCGGCAGGCTGTTTGCAGCGATTCGCTATTCATGTGACGGCCCTTCCGAAAGCCTGGAAAGAGCCAATCTGTCGGCGAGATCTTCCCCGGCCGGTAGGCAGGATGGGTGGATCGCCACCATGCCCGCAGCACTGCCAGCAGGCGCGGCGAGAGGATGCAGTAACGATCCTTCTTCCCCTTGCCTTGCTGCACCCGGATGAGCAGGCGTTGGGAATCGATATCCCCGGCCTGCAACTTCACTACATCGGAGACTCGCAGGCCGGCCCCATAGGCCGTCATCAAAGCGGCCCGGTACCGAATGGTGCACACGTGCTGGAAGAACTCTGCTACTTCTACAGCGCTGAGGACCACCGGCAGCCGGTGCGGCACGCGAGCCCGCGGGAGGACTCCTTCCGGCCAAGGGGTCTCCAGCGTCACGTTGTAGAGGAACTTGGCGGCGGCTACAAACTGATTGACGGAATCCGGCGATAAGCGCCGCTCGTTGATCAGATACAGTTGGTATTCACGGATCTCTTCCAGATTCAGGGATTCGGGGCTGGTCCGGTAAAATCGGGCCAGGCCCGCCATGTGATACACGTAGTTTCTCTGCGTTTCCGGGCAGAAATTGCGTAATTGCATATCGTCGAGCATGCGTTGGCGAAGCGGTGTCATGCGAGGGCTCCTCGGAATGTTGGATTGGTCTATTGCGGAATAAACCTGATCCGAGTGTTCCTCAGGAGCCTCGCTCCACGCTACTGCCGCGAACCGCAAGAGGCCTGGGCGAAACGTTCCACGTAGGATTCGCGTTCGGCCTGTCGACACCAGCGCCTTTTCGCCGGACGCTATTCTTCCGCTGCGACTCCTTCTTTCGGCGGCTGCTCCGCTTTCCAAAACCGGCCTGAGTTAGCCTCCGGCCATTGAGGCTCCGCCGCGGGCCGGAGGGGCGGGCCGGTTTCCCGCAAAGA
>Ga0302319_10005370_pt1 | contig 25773 bp, 18 predicted proteins | sample Bog_T0_2_FD_203319 | JGI IMG/M metagenome (GOLD analysis project Ga0302319, IMG submission 203319) | Peat permafrost microbial communities from Stordalen Mire near Abisko, Sweden - Bog_T0_2 | ecosystem: Environmental > Terrestrial > Soil > Wetlands > Peat | place: Sweden: Abisko, Stordalen Mire...
CGTGATTAGCCAGGCTCCGGCGACTGTGACTTTGACCAACCTATGGCATAGCTATGACGGCACAGCCAAGGAAGCGTCGGCCACGACGGCACCTGCCGGGCTCAAGGTGGTGTTCACCTATAACGGCGGCACCACGGCGCCATCCGCGGTAGGCACCTACACGGTCGTGGGAACCATCGGCGATCCAAACCACCATGGATCCGCGACCGGCACATTATCCATCGACAAGGGCGTAGCGAAGGTTACGCTTGGCGGCCTGACGAAGACTTACACGGGATCTCCTTTGTCGGCAACAGCGACAACGATGCCAGCCGGCCTGGAAGTTCACCTCACCTACGACGGCAGCACGACGCCACCCACAGCGGCGGGCAGTTACCTGGTCGGAGGAACCATCATCGATCCAACCTACCAGGGCACAGCCAAAGCCACGATGACCATCTCGAAGGCGACCGCAACTGTAACACTTGGCAATCTTGCGCAGACTTATACCGGTTCGTCTCTGCCGGCAACTGCCACCACAAAGCCAAGCGGTCTCAAAGTCACCTTCACCTACAATGGCAGTTCGACAGCGCCGACGGCCCCTGGCAGCTACACGGTTGTCGGAACCATCGACGATCCCAATTACGAGAGCACAACAGCCACCGGCGCGCTTGTGATCAGCAAAGCGACAGCGACAGTGAAGCTCGGCAGTCTGTCGCAGACATACACCGGCACTCTTCTTGCCGCCACTGCAACGACGAAGCCGAGCGGATTGAAAGTGGAGATTTTCTATACCGGTGTTGGTGGCGTCAACTGGGGACCAACGGGAGCTCCTCCTACAGTAGCTGGCAGCTACACGGTAGTTGGAATCATCAGCGATCCAAACTATCAGGGCACAGCCACTGGCACCTTGGTGATCGGCCAGGCACCGGCGACTGTAACCTTGACGAACTTGTGGCATAGTTACGACGGCACAGAGAAGGCTGCATCAGCCACAACCAGCCCCGCCCGGCTCAAAGTGAAATTCACCTATAACGGTCGTGCGACAGCGCCATCCGCGGTAGGCACCTACACGGTCGTAGGAACCATCGGCGATCCAAACCACCACGGCTCCGCAACCGGCACATTTACCATCGCCAAGGGTGCGGCAACCGTTACGCTTGGTGGCTTGACTCAGACCTACACGGGTTCCCCTCTGTCGGCAACAGCAACAACGGTGCCGGCCGGCCTGGAAGTCCACCTCACCTACAACGGCAGCACCACAGCGCCAACGGAGGTGGGCAGTTACCTGGTTGGAGGAACTATCGTCGACCCAAACTACCAGGGCACTGCCAAAGCCACGATGACCATCTCAAAGGCGCCGGCGACTGTTGCAAGAGGCGACTTCTAGCAAGTTAATAGTCGACATCTGAAGCATCAACATCCGTACCCTGCATTTCGTCCAAGTCGTATTCCAAATTGGACGAACTTGGGGGCATATCAACTGCGTCAGAATTTTCACGCAGCCTATCGCTTTGGCAACTGAGCCATCTCGGTTCGCGCTTGTTTCAAGGGAGGCAAATCCGCGTCGGCGGAATTCCATATATCGAGAAAGCCGGCATACTCAGCTCTTGATTCGATAGACTTGTTTTGCTGTTTCAGGGCACGGGCGAGATTCAGATGAGCCAGCGCGTGCAGCGATGTCATCGGGTCATCGATGCCAGGATTGTCGATGAGCTTCCGAAATTCGGCCTCAGCTTCAGTGGACTTTCCCGCCGCCAGAAATGCCTGTCCGCGCTGATAAGCGACCGTTGGGTCGCGAAGCTCATAGGGCTCGGCGGCACGCAGCATTTCCACAGCATCGGCGGGCTTTCCAGCGCGCAGAGCCAGCGCAGCCAGAACTGCGGGAGCATACTCCGCATTCATCAGCGTGTCTTGCGGAGAATCTTTATCGCGGGCAATGGCTGTCGTCCTCGCGGCCACCGGATCGCTCAACTCGGCCATTGCGTAAAGCCGGTCCAGAAAAGCATCGTCACCAGCGAACGCCTCGGCCAGCTCTCTGGCCCGCGCGGTCAAGCCCATCTCGGCCAGGATACGCGGCCGGTAAGCATCGATGACGGACATGTCCGCCTCTTCGTGGTCTCGCTTGGCCGCCGTCGCGGCTTCCGTGAACAGCTTTTCGGAGTCGCGGGCGCGGCCATCGGCGAGCGCCGCCATTGCCGCCTGCTGCTGGATCGACGCCTCGGAGTTCGTACCGCGCGCCAAGGCGATCTGCCGGTCAACCTCCTTTTGATCGTGGCGCAAGGCTGCAATCTGCAAGGCGAGGCCATGACAGGCAGGCGAATCGATCTTGTGCTCGACCGCGGTGTTGTAGAGTTCGAGCGCCTTGTCGTATTGGCCCAGATGCTTGAATGTCCGCATGGCAATCTCGTAGAAGATTCCGTTCCAGGCCCCGTTCGCTCTGTCCTGCTGAATCAGGCGCGCAGCCACATCCCCCGACTGCTGATACTGGCCGATCCAGTTATAGAAGTTGGTCAAATTGGCCATCGCAGTCGTGTCCTGCGGATACGTTGCCAGCCAAAGTTCAAGTGTGTTCTTCATGGCTGGCACATCGCCCGTGACGCTCTGGTGATAACGATAGGCAATCTGAAACTGCTGCCGCTCGCCCACAGTGTCCCGCATCGCATAAGCCTTCGAAATGTACTCTCGGTCGTGGACTTTATCTCCAAGATTGAAGTACGACGAAGAAAGATCTGAATACGCGACAGCGAAATTAGGATCGAGCTCGATCGCATGCTTGTACAGCCTTTCCGCGTCCTCGGCCTTGCCGGAATTGATCAGATCGGTAGCCTGCGAGTAGGCCTTCAGAGCTTCGAGCGACGAGGTGCGCTCCAGGAAAAGCTTCTTGTCGAAATGGTTCAACGAAGCGCGAGACTCACCCACATCCTTGCGGATACGGTCGGTCACCCCTTCAATCGCGCGAAGAACTCCTTCCTTGGAGTCCGCGTCTTCCTTGCGAGCCGCAACCAGATTGCCGTCGCTGCAAGTGTTGGCGCTCATCGTCACCAGGTACCTGTTTCCGATAGCCGCGATGGCCGGAGTCAGGTACACCTGCGCATTTAGCCGCTGGCAGGCCTCGCGCACATCTTCTCCGCTAATCGGCGCGTCTGCTTTGTGGCCCATCAGTTGAAGCGCGTGCCGCAACCGCCCTTCGCCGATCACCGTAAAAAAAGGCGACTGCAGCAGGTCAATCTGCACCACCTTATTCAGCGTACGATCAAACGTTGCGTCGCCGGTTGAGTTCTCGAGGTCGGCAATTACCAACCGCACGTGACCCTCTGCTTTTGGATGAAGCCGACTCCATCCAAACCAGCCGCAAACTCCGAGCAGAACCGCGGCAGCGACTCCGATGGTCACCCACCGCCCCTTTCCGCTCAGAAGCACTGAGCCAATACCCCGACGAACCTTTCGCTTTGGCAAAGCTTCGAGCGCCGGAAATGACTCTTCGATCAACACATGTGTGCGCTCCCGCACATGCTGGACCAGGACGTCTTCTGTCCGGTCTTCTGTTGGACTGCCCTTTGGAAGCCCACTTTGCACCAATGCGGTGAACTGATAGCCGCGGCCGGGAATGGTAACGATGCACGCTGATCTGTCTCCGAGCGCCCTGCGCAACGACGAGACCTGGCGCGCCAGATTGCCTTCTTCCACGAAAGACTCCGGCCATACCGCCTGGAAGATCTCTTCCTTGGTGACGACGCGGCCCGGGTTCGATGCAAGGTAAATCAGAATCTCAAATGCCTTGGGGTAAAGCGGAATCTGCGCGCCTTTGCGCGAAAATGTGCGGCTGGTTGGGTCCAGCTCAAACTCGTCGAATCGGTAAATCCAACTTGCTGTCAATGACATAGGTGATTTTCACATTTTTTCGCAAGTTTTCAGAAATGTTTTCCGACCGATTCAAGACGTGAGATTCCCGGTTGCGCTCTAGTGGAGATCAAGCAGATGAGTGCAGCGCCAGAATCCCAGGATCTCCAGGAGTGGGCATGAAAATCTTTCCCCGTCGAGCGTTGCCGGTGAAACAAGCTGCGCAAAAAGAAGATACCACAGCGGATTCCGAAGCTTGCATGGAGCCCAGAGTGCATCGCCGGATTGAGATCACGATCGAGCGGGAGACTGTCACTTTGCTGGTGAAGGGGCGTCCAGAAGCCGGTGCGGCGGAGCAGGCATGGGAACGAGCTGGACCGAACAGCGAGCCCACACAATTGGACGGGATGATCCGCCCCAAGGCGACCGATTCTGACAAGACATAAACCTTCCAACCCCCGCGCCCGCTCCGATCGAGCGATTCGAATGGGGCAGGTGAGAAAAGGAGAGAGTCTCATGCAAGCATCCAGAAATTCAGTATTCATAGACCTGCGGTTGCGCTTCGTCTTGACCGCTTCATTGATTTTGATTCCCCTCGCAACGAGTGTGCCTGCGCACGCGCAGAACAGCGTCGAGGCAGCCGCGCCGGGCGCGGAGCTGTCGACGGCCCCGGTCATTCCGCAGCTGGTGCGTTATGCGGGCAAGCTGGCCACGCGCGCCGGTGACACCGTGGAGGCTGTCTTCCGCATTTATGCGGTTGAGCAGGGCGGCGATCCGCTATGGACGGAGACGCAGCGTGTGACGATTGGCGAAGATGGCTCGTACTCTTTGCTTCTTGGCAGCGCGAACTCCGGCGGCTTGCCGCAGACCGTGTTTGCCGGTGGCGCGGCTCGTTGGCTAGGGGTTAGTGTTGAACGTGGCCCCGAGCAAGACCGCGTGCTGCTTTCCAGCGTTCCCTACGCGATGAAGTCAGCCGATGCCGAGTTGCTGGCCGGTCACGCCGCCTCGGATTTTGTGACTCAAAATCAGCTTGCGCAGCTAGCCCAGCTGTCCCAACAGGCTCAATCGTCCGGGCAGCAACCCGCAGCGGCTCCGGCGATTTCGCCTCTCACTTCAGGCACCGTCACCGGCTCAGGCACCGACGGCGCCATTCCGCTATGGACCGGGACCCTCACCCAAGGCAACTCGGAGATCACGCAGGTCGGCACAGATATCGGAATCAATGAAGCCACCCCAGGCGCAACGTTGGACGTGGGCGGTACTGCAACGTTTCGTGGAACGACGATGTTGCCCGCGGAGAGCACTGCAACCGCATCCGCCGGATTCCGTTCGCAGCTATTGGACTTCAGCGACAGTGCCTGGTCCACAACAACCAAGGCGCCAGTTACTCATACGTGGAGAATCTACGCCATCGATTCAGGTAACAACAGCGCCAATCCAACCAGCAGCCTCAATTTCCAGTTTCAGAATGGCGCCGGAGCCGCAACGCCAACGATTCTGTCCATCGCGCAGACAGGCGTAATCGACTTCGCGCCCGCACAGACGTTTCCCGGAACCATCGCCAGCGTGACCGGAACCAGCCCCGTGACGGCGACCATCACGTCGGGAGCGGTCACCCTGGGGTTGAATACTTCAGCGCTTGAAACCTCGCTGAACAGCTTCTATGCGCAACTGGACGCAGCCAACACCTTTACCGGCAACCAGACCATCACCGGCAATGTCAACATCACAGGTACCCTGGCAAACACCGGCTTTGCTACGCTGGGCCAAACCTCCGTGCAGGGATCTCTACTTGTTGCGGAAGGCGTTGCTGCAGGCGGCCCACTTTCGGCGAAGAGCCAGATTCAAGTCGACCCGTCGGCTACGGCTACCGCGACTTCAGCTGGCAATTCCTACCTGGTGGAGTCTTCCTCAGCCTGGAACAGCAGTACCAACGCCCCGGTTCAGCAGAATTTCTACTGGCAGGCGTCTCCGGTGAACAGCAACACATCCAATCCCACTAGCCTGCTCAGCTTGGACTACGGGGAAGGCGGATCGTTCGCCGCAACCGGCCTCTCCATCAACAGCAGCGGCTTATTGACCTTTGCCCCCGGGCAAACATTCCCCGGAACAGGTGCGGGCACCATCACCGGTATCACCACTACAAGCCCACTGGCGGGCAGCGGCACGTCGGGTTCGGTGGCGCTGGCAATCAACGAGACCAAGCTCTCCGCCGACATCACGCCGACGCTCGAAACCACGTTCAATGCCAAATACGCACAATTGAGCGCTTCCAACAATGACTTTACGGGATCGCTCGAGGCAAGCAAGCTCACGGGCGGGGCCCTGGCTGTTCCCGCAATTCTTGGCACCGGTGGGGCAGGCGCCACGGGCGTCTTTGGACTCACGGACACCGGGGTTGGTCTGCTGGGCATCTCCGAAGCGCCGCAAAATGGCTATGCAGGCGTGCTGGGCCAAAATAATCTCGCCAACAGCGCGACCTATGCGACCGAAAAGGCCGACCAGGTTGCCGGCGTTTGGGGCGACACGACGGGGAATCCCAACAATGCCTACGCAGCCGGAGTCATCGGCACGGCGGACAACGCGGACGGCGGGACGTTCTTCAACAACAGCACAGATTACGCCGCAGTCTACGCAAGAAACCTAGGTGCTGGGATTGGTATTTCGGGTATCTCATCCGATGGGGGGACCGGCATCGCGGGCAACTCCTCCACGGGCATCGGCGTGCAGGGCAACGGATTGGTCGGGGTAAGTGGAGTCACTTCCTCATCCACGGGAGCCGGGGTGTCGGGACAGACATCTGCGGCCTCGTCAAACGCGGTCATCGGAGTGGCAAATGCGTCGGCGACCTCCTCGAATGGAGTAGCCGGCTTCGCATATAGCAACGGCTCGATTGGAGTCTATGGAGAAGCCGATGGTGCAAATACCAGTGGCACGCCTGTATCGATTGGTGTACAGGGCTGGGGAGCTCTGGCCACCGGCGTTTTAGGTACGAGCTATGGCAGCAGTGCCACGGCGGACCTTTATCAAGGGGAGTCAGCCGGCGTGTGGGGCGACACCCACGGCGGGGCGAGCGCGAATGTAAACGCAGCAGTTGTCGGCACTGCCGACGACAACGCGGCCGGCTTCTTCGTAAACAACAGTTCAAGCTCGACGGTCTTTGCCTTCAATCTTGATGGCAACGGTAGTGGCACCCTTTTCAAGTCCTTCATGGCGTCCACTCGTACAGGCACATGCGGAATCGGCGGCGACGGCGACCTTTCATGCACCGGGCAAGTGAAGTCAATCGTGTCTACCGGAGGTGGCGCACGTAAGGTGGAAACTTACGCCACCCAGTCTGCGGAGAACTGGATGGAGGACTACGGCACCGGCACAATGGAGCGCGGTGTGGCCGTGGTGAAGATCGATCCAGCCTTTGCGGAAACGATCAGCGAGTCAGCCGACTACCACGTCTTCATCACACCACGGGCCGACTCCAAAGGCCTGTATGTAATTAATGTGTCGCTGGCCAGCTTCGAAGTGCGCGAGTCCGGCGGCGGAACGTCTTCTCTGACTTTCGACTACAAGATCGTAGCCAAGCGGCGCGGTTATGAGGCGCAGAGACTTACCGACGTGACCGACCGATTCAACACGGCCATGAAATCATCGGCTCGGCACACGCGGCTCGCTGCCGCAGATTCCGCTGAGCCGATCTCCCTGCATAGGGCCCCCCAACCCGCCGTCAGGCCGGCCCAGGCAATGGCTGTTCAGCCGAGGAAGCAATAGACGGCGGAAGCCAAATGAATCCGGCCAGAGTCCGCACCTCATCTCATCAGCGAGTAGGGGTGGGCGCTGAGCAGGCAAATCTTGATCTAGGCAGTTAGAGCGTTTCTGACTTGAACCGCAAGTCTGACACACCAGTCTGCACCTTGAGGCGGTATGCGAGTAAGACAGCGCATTCGCCTCAAGCTGTTTCTCCGCCGCCCTCCCCTGCGGATCGTCGAAGCCGAGCACGCCCGCGGCCTCGCAGTCGGCTTTTGCGAATCCAGAGATTCTGAGCCGGAAACCGCGTCCTTCAGGTTCACGCGAACATCATTCCATTGGACATCTTCACAGCGTCTTCAGGAATCAAATGACAAAATAGGGGTGAAAAGTGGCGCGTCCGTATTGGTCAGGTCAGATTCAAATATCGCTTGTTTCCTTCGGAGTCAGCTTCTATGTGGCAACGGAGAGCAAGAGCCAGATAAGTTTTCACCAGATCAGCCGCGGCACCGGCGAGCGCGTGCGGCACCAGAAGGTACTTCAGAGCGACATCGACCAACAGAGTAACGGGGTCGCCGAGGTTGTGCAGAAGGATGAAATCGTTAAGGGATACGAATACAGCAAAGGGAAGTATGTGATCATCGAACCGAGTGAGCTTGAGGAGTTGCGGATTCCTTCAAAGCACGTCATCGCCGTCAATCAGTTCATCGAAAAGAGCGAACTCAATCCCGCGTATGTAGAGAAACCCTATTTTGTGACTCCCGAGAGCGACGCGGAGGCAGAAGCTTTTGCGGTGGTTCGCCAGGCCCTTATCAATACAGGAAGAATAGCTGTCGGCAAGGTCGCATTTGCCGGCCGGGAAAATATCGTCGCAATTGCTGCCGCCGAAGAGCGGGGAATGATGGCCTATACACTTCGCTACCAGACTGAATTGCGCAATCAGAATGACTACTTTCGTGATATCAAGGAACCGCAGGTCCTGAAAGACGAACTGGAATTGGCGGAGTCCCTGATAAAGAAGCGATCGGCGAAATTTGATTTGAGCAAGTTCGTGGACGGATACGAGGTTGCGGTCAAAGAACTTGTCGATGCCAAAATCAAACACCTGCCAATACCAAAAGACGAAGCGCCTCTGAAGCGCACAGGCAACGTCGTCAATCTCATGGACGCCCTTCGTAAAAGCCTCGGCAGCGACCGCGCTGGCCTTGCGAAGAAACCGGTAGTCAGTGAAAAGCTTCCGCGACGCAAGGGCATTGGATTGGTGAAGCCCACCAGGTCCGCACCAAAACGAAAATCTGCTTAATCTGAGTTCCTTCTTGTCAACCGCAAGCCGAGCCGGAGCAACTCTGGTTCGAAGCCTGCTCTCTGCTCCGAAGTCCTATAAGACTCGTAAAGCGACAGTCCCGGATGCATCGCTCCTGCTTAAATCCTTGAGAATCATAAATAACACAAAGGTGTAATGGACATAGTTACTAGTACCCTGCGATTAATTACCTTGATACAAATTTTTCTTGCTACTTCATTCATACATGCAAAGCCTGCCCTTTGCATCTTTGATCACAGCCGTTTTGGGTTTATCCGGGTTGATCCGATTCCGGATGCGCCAGAACTGCCCCTTGTGAACCCCTCCAAGGACCGTTCAGGGGCGAAGGGAACCGGTCTCTGGTTGGAAGAAGCGCGATTTGCGCCGCACGTTTGCCATCGCTGTCAGAATACTGATTTGCTTTTTCCCTAGTTGAGATTTGGAGTGTCCGCCATGCCCGACGCATACGAAGGTCACCAGTTCCGCACAAGCCGTCAACAAGAGTTGGAAAGGCCGGAAACCAACTCATATCCGAACTCATCTGCCACCATGTCTCTCAATCACCGGGACTCAAACTCCGCAGGCACTGAGTCCCTGTCGATCGGGATTATAGGGCCGGACGAGGAACGGCGCCGTGCCTTGACCGGTGCACTGGCCGGCTTCCCAGGCGGTGATGTCCGCGAATTCTCCTCCTATCCTCCATCCCTCGAAGATGTGCCGAGATTGCTCGACCGGTATTACGACGTCATCATTATTGATTTAGACAGCGACCGCGAATACGCCCTCGAATTGGTCGAAGACATCTGCGCCAAAGACTCCGCCACTGTCATGGTCTACTCAGCAAATGCCGACCAGGAACTTGTCTTCCGTTGCATGCGTGCCGGAGCCCGCGAATTTCTATTTCCTCCCTTTGATCAGGCCACTGTAATTGACGCTCTCAATCGAGCCACAACTGTTCCCCGTCATACCAATCGTCCGGCAAAAAAAGCTCGCGGAAGGTTGATGGTATTCCTCGGAGCTAAAGGCGGTTCCGGTGTCACCACCATCGCTTGCAATCTCGCGATATCGGTAGGCCAGGAGTCTAGCCAGAGCACCTTGCTCATCGATCTCGGCCTGCCCATGGGCGATGCCGCCCTCAACCTCGGAATCGTCACCGAGTTTTCTACCGACAACGCATTCATGGATGTGGACCGGCTCGATGGGACCTTTCTCAACAAGCTTGTGGCTAAGCATCGCTCCGGAATCTCTGTCCTCGCGGCACCCAGCAAGGTGCCCAAGGTTCAGGCCTCGAATGAGGCCATCGACAAACTGATCAAGGCAGCGCGCCAGCAATTTGAAAATGTCATCGTCGACGTAGGTTCGCGCCTCGATTTGATGGGCACAGCCCTGTTCAAAGATGCCACCACGATTTTTCTTGTCACCCAGGCCGGTATCTCAGAACTGCGCAACTCAAATCGTGTGATCACAGAGTTTTTCAACCAGGGAAGCCCAAAGCTCGAAATCGTGATTAACCGCTACGAGCCTCGTTCCCTCGGGCTAACCGACGAGCACATCACCAAGGCCCTGAACAGGCCGGTTCAATGGAAGATTCCGGACGATTACGCCGCTGCTCGCCAGATTCAAAACGCCACCACTCCTCAGACGGTCGCGGATACACCCATTTCACGTCTCATCCGGCAAATGGCGCGTTCCATTTGTGGCCTGCCCGCAATCCAGGAAAAGACCGGTGGGTTCAGGCTAAAAGGACTCGGGAGAAATATTGCGGAGAAGATCACCTCGACTGAGGAGCAGCCGACTGTTTCAATCTCGAATGAGACGCCGACCATCGTCTGGCCCGCCCCCGACCCGATTACCTACGGCACCAGGCTTACCACCGCTCAACTGGATGCCACAGCATCGGCTCCAGGAACCTACGCTTACGCCCCAGCCGCAGGTTACGTACTGCCCGCCGGAACACACACCTTGTGGGTGACATTCACACCGGCCGATGCCCCGGGCGCAGCTCCCGTCCAGACAAACGTATCGATCGTCGTGAACAAGGCGACACCAACCGTGAACTGGCCCGCACCTTCAGCAATATCCTGCGGCGCCGCTCTCAGTGACAGGCAACTCAACGCATCCGCCTCGGTTCCAGGAACCTTTACTTACTCACCCGCCGCCGGCGAAGTCCTCACCGCCGGCAAGCACATGCTTTCAGCCACCTTTACTCCGGCCGACACTACGAACTATGCCTCGACAGAAGCTTCGGTCCCGGTCACTGTGGCCAAAGCGTCGCCCGTTGTTTCCTGGCCTGCGCCCGCCCCAATTGCACACGGCACGCCGCTCACCGAAAAGCAGCTCAACGCCACGGCAACCATTCCAGGAACATTCGTCTACGCTTCACAACCCGGCGACCTGCTTTCCGTTGGGAATCACACTCTCTCAGCAACGTTCACGCCCTCTGATTCCGCTGGCTACACCACGGCGCAGGCCACAGTGGTGCTGACCGTTACCAGGGCAACGCCGAAGATCGCATGGCCAGCGCCCGATCCGATCGTTTACGGCACCCGGCTTGGCAGTTTCCAACTTGCCGCTACCACCTCAGTCGCCGGAACCTTCAGCTACATGCCCGCCGAGGGGGCCATGCTCGCGGCGGGCAAGCATAGCCCGGTTGTAACCTTTACCCCCACTGATATCGCCAGCTACACAACCGCACAAGCGACCATATCGCTCGATGTGATCCAGGCCCAGCCCTCCGTCACTTGGGAAAATCCAGACTCCATCTTTGAAGGCAATGCACTGAGTGCCGCTCAACTCAATGCATCGGCATCGGTCCCCGGAACGTTCGTCTACACCCCTCCAGCCGGAGAGATACTCGCAGCCGGGTCGCATTCGCTTTCCGTAATATTTACCCCGCTGGACACCGAAAACTACACCAGCGTGCAAGCATCCGTGTCGATCTCGATTCGCAAGCCAAAGCCAGTCATGATTACCTGGCATTCCCCTGCAGCAATTTCCTATGGCACATCGCTCAGCGACAGGGAACTGAATGCAAGGGCATCGGTCCCCGGCACCTTCATCTACACGCCTGCCGCCGGCGATGTGCTTACTGTCGGAAAACATAAACTCACCGTCGCCTTTCAGCCGGCGGAAAACTCGGAATACGCGGAGGCGCACACCACAGTGGCTCTTGAAGTGGAAACACTATCAAATCCCGGTCCTCAGCTTGCAGTTGTTACAGAACTGCCGTACAAGCCAGCGGCGACGGATGTGCCGTCAAAGCCGGCGGTCATCGAAGAAATCGCTTCCCATCCAGAAACTCACCGGGGTGAATTGGTAAGTATCTCCGCCGTTTCAACCGGCGAACGTGAAACGCGCATGTACAAAGGCGCAATGTACGAGAAGGGAGAGGATGGACAATGGCATCTCCAGCGAAAGTAGTGCAAGCTCTGCCCGATACGCTTCCGGAGGATTTCTGCGAGTGGGATGGGGGAAATTCGTCTGCGACCCCACCTGCTGCGTCGAACGGTTTGAGAGCCGTGCCCGATTATGTCCCCACGCCAAAAGTGCCGCCGCCACCGCCCAGGTCACAGGTAAAGGTGGTCGCAGTTTTGGATGGGTCCACCATTGCGCCCCTGTTTAATGCTGCGAACTTCAACGCCGCCCAGGATGTGTTTGCCGAGGCAACCCGGCAAGCCAGGCAGCGCGTCATCAGGAAAAGAATGATGCTGTCGGCCGCTGCCGCCACATTGACGTTGGTTCTGCTGGCCCTGTGCCCATGGGTATTCCCGCGCTTACTGCCTGGACTGGATAAAGTAAAGGAATCAGTAGTCTCCTTGGGTAAATCGAGGAATAACGATCCGGCTTCGAGCAAGCTCAAGCCGTCTCCCTCAACCTTGCTTACTAAGGCTGCTCAACCAATGACGCCCGCGGCAATGCTATCGACTCCTACGCAACCGGCAGCCACCACAACACCCGCCACAGCCAATGTGGAACCACCCGCACCGGCCCCGGTTGAATCAAAAATGATGGACGATCAACTGTCTGCGCCGAAACGCATCTCGCAGGATATTAAGGTTGTCCCCAAGCCAGAAGCGCCTCCGAGTGCCGGCTTTGCCTCAGCTGGCCTGGACGGCCTCGGCAATAGCGGCAGCAACCCGCTCGGTCATGTATTCCCTGCTGGAACCAAGCCCAAAGTGAACGTAGAAGCTCCTTCAAGACTCACTCTGTCCAGCGGCGTAACATCCGGTATGTTAATCAAGAAGACAACCCCGGTTTATCCTGCGATCGCCAAAACTGCGCGCGTCGCTGGAACTGTTGTCCTGCAAGCCACCATTGGCAAATCTGGCGCACTCGAAAATATCCGAGTTATCTCCGGGCCGGCGATGTTGCAGCAGTCCGCTCTCGACGCCGTAAAGTTGTGGCGATACAAGCCTTATCTTCTTGATGGCAAGCCAGTCGAAGTAGATACCACCGTAAGCGTCGTCTTTACCAATCTTTGAGGAGAACGAACACCCAGCCCGGTCAACGGAGTCGCCAAGGGGGTGGCAAAAAATAAATCCGGCCTGCACCCCCAAAGTTTGCAGATTATTAACCCTTCAGCGAGCACAATAGTTCAAGAAGCACTCAGAACATGCCCGCAGTCCTTCTCGCTCTCGATCGGTCAGCTCCGTCGAAAGCAGAAACCGCGAAAATATGTCAGCCATGTCCCCCGTCCGTACCCCCGAACAAGACTACCCCTCCCCTTCGAGTCGTTAGTAATCATAATTAAGCGAAAAGGTAACCATTAAAATAGAGAAAAAGTAATACGCGGTGCTATAAATGTACATAAATAGCTTATAATCAGCACTTTGCCAGCATGCTCGGCAGATTCTTAACCAGTCTCATTTTGGGAAGACAGCCCTTCAACTGCCCACAGAGCGCAACCCGACAAACAATCCGACCTCCGCGCCCCTCCGTCTCGTCCCCAAATTCTCCCCCTTCATCCGCTTTTCCAACCCCTCGTCCGGCAACCCGCGCGCGCTCCGTTCCCTTTTGCCTATCTTCTGAATAGAGCAATGCCAAACCCGGGAAGGGAACAGCCCATGAATGAGATTGTCAGCGTCGAAGCAGTCACCAGAAAATTCCCTCTGAATCACGACAGAACGAAGAATCTGGTCAGCGCACTCCGGGAAGCCAGCCTGCGCGTCGAGGCTGGAGAATTTCTCGCAATAGCTGGCCCCAGCGGAAGCGGCAAAACTACTCTCCTCAACCTGATCGGCTGCATCGATCAACCAACCACCGGCCGCATCCTGATCGATGGCGTCGATACATCGAAGCTCAGCCCCGCCCGCATGAGCGTGTTACGTCGGGAAAAGATCGGCTTCGTTTTTCAGACATTCAACCTCATCCCCGTCTTCACCGCAGCCGAAAATGTAGAGTATCCATTGCTGATCCAAGGCGTAGGCAGCCGTGAGCGCCGCGAGCGAGTGGCACAGGCTCTTCAGGAAGTCGGTCTCACCGCGCGCGCCAATCATCGCCCTGATCTGCTCTCCGGCGGCGAGCGTCAACGAGTCGCCGTGGCTCGCGCCATCGTCCATCGTCCCGCCCTGGTGCTGGCTGATGAACCGACAGCCAACCTCGATACACATAACGCGACGCAACTCATCGATCTTATGCATGGACTCAATCGCCGTCTCGGCCTTACGTTCATCTTCTCCACGCACGATGCCCGTCTGCTCGAACACACCGAGCGCATCGTCCGCCTCTGCGATGGACAAATTCAATCCGATACTCAAGTTCAATCCAACAGCCTGTACGCAAAATCTCTGAACGAAGGAGGCATCCATGGGCAAGTTCTTGCTTCTAGCCTTTCGTAATGTATTCCGCAATCGCCGCCGCACCATCATGACCTTGATCATGGTTGGTGGAGGCGTCACAGGCCTCCTGCTCGTCGGCGGCTTCTTCGCCCGCATGTTTTGGGGACTTCGCGAAAGCACCATCAATGACGGCCTCGGCCACATTCAGATCTTCACTGCCGAGCACTTCAACCGCGAAGAAAAGCATGTCCTCGACACCGGCATCGACAACTGGCGTCAGGTTGCCGCAACCATTCAGGCCGGTCGTCACGTCCGGGGTATCGCGCCGCGCATCGAGTTCAACGGCATGCTTTCGAATGGCGTAAAATCCGGCGTCTTCATGGGCAGCGCCGTTGATCCGGTCGCTGAAAATTCGCTGGGCTTCACTCCTCGCCTCGAAACAGGAAGAGATCTCGATTCCAAATCCGGCGGCGAAATAGAAGCCCTCATTGGCGCAGGCGTGGCCCGTTCCATGAGCGTCAAGCCAGGGGATGGACTGACTCTGCTCGCAGTAACATCCGACGGCGCACTGAACGGAATCGATGTGCAGGTTGTCGGCGTCGTCAACACAGGCTTTAAAGAAATGGATGACCGCTATCTCCGCATCACCCTGCCTTCAGCCCAGCGCCTTCTGCAAAGTAACCGAGTCACCAATCTCGTGGTCGGACTCGATCAGACCGAGAACACTGATGTCGTTGCGGCAGAACTGGCTCCGGGCCTTCGCGGCCAGCCCCAGCAATTAGTTCTGAAGAAATGGATCGACCTGGCCTCCTACTACAAACAGGTTCGCTCGCTTTTCAGCACCATCTTTGTCTTTCTCGGCGTCATCGTTTTCTTCATGGTGCTCATGTCCAGTGTGAACACGCTCTTGATGACCATGTTCGAACGCACCCGGGAAATCGGCACCATGTTGGCCATGGGCACGCCCCGCTCCTGGATCATGTCCCTCTTCATTCTCGAAGCAATTGTGCTCGGCGTCCTTGGTGCAGTTGTGGGCGTCACAGGAGGCAACCTGCTCGGGTTCCTTCTCAATCACGCAGGCATCCATCTGCCGCCCCCGCCCGGAACCACTGTCCCCATGGCCTTCCGCGTCCTCTACGTACCTGGACTGATGGTTGGCTCTTCAATATTGGTCATCGTCTCACTGGCACTCGCAGCCATTCTCCCGGCGATCCGCGCATCCCGGTTGCAAATCTCGGAGGCATTAGCTCATGTCTAACATCAACTGCATACTGCGCACCTTCCTGGTAGTGTTCTTCGTCTGCCTGCTAGTGGCATGTGTCGTCGTAGGCCATGCTGCAACCCCAACCGCGGCCCCAGACGCAGCAGCCATTCTCAAGCGCGCTGACACCTTTCGCAATGGCTGGCCATCCTATGTTCTTCACGTCAAAATCACTAACTTCGAGTCCGATAAAGCCGACGAAGAGAAGTTATACGAAGTCTCGCAGAAGGGAACTGAAAAGACCTACGTTGAATTCATGAGTCCTCGCGAAAAAGGCCAGCACCTGCTCATGCTCGGCGATGATATGTGGGTCTACCTGCCTGACACCAGCCGCCCGGTTCGCATCACGCCTCTTGAACGCCTCTCCGGCGACGCCTCCAACGGTGACATCGCCCGCACGAACTACGCCGCCGACTACAACCCCGCCTATGTCCGCACTGAAAAAGCCGGAGCAGACGAGTGTCATGTTCTCGATTTAACAGCCAAGCGCAAAGGTGCGACGTATCAACGCATCCTATTCTGGGTCCGCGTCCAGGATGCACGCCCCGTGAAAGCCGAGTTCTATCTAACCTCAGGCAAACTCATCAAATCCGCCACCTTCGATGAGTACTCATCCATAGGTGGCAAGAGTCAACTGCGCCGCATGACCCTCTACGACGAAATCCGACATAACTCCCATAGCACTCTTGAATATTCCGGCATTGCCCCGCGCGAGTTACCAGACAAGCTCTTTTATCAAGGCCGTACCGACCGTTTCTAAACTCAACCGGAATCTCAAATCTGCGCGCAGAAAGGAAAATGAAATGAGGAACACTAAATTTAATACCAGCAATTCTGTAACTGTTGCTCTTCTCCTCAGCTCGATTCTGATATTCTCCTCCGGATTGCTTGCGGCACAGGCACCATCAACGCCCGCGTCAGTCGCCGCACCCGCACCCGCTAAGTCCACGCTCACAATTCGCATCACCGGTTTCCATAATGCCAAAGGAAAAGCAAACATCGCTCTCTTCCGCGACGCGAAGGGCTTCCCAACAGATACAGCCAGCGCTGTCGAGTCGCAGAGGCTTGAAATTGACCCACAAACACTGAGCATAACGGCAGTTTTCAAGAATCTCCCACAGGGTAGCTACGCCGTGGCCATATTGCACGATGAAAACCTTACCGGGAAAATGGATTACGATTCACAGGGTATTCCGCAGAAGGGCTACGGCCTCTCAAACAATCCCGACACCAGCCAAGGCCCGCCGACTCCAGATCAGGCAACTTTCTCTGTCAATCAAGCAGAATCCGGAATTGAAATCAAGATGACTTATTGGCAGTGAAATTCTGAAACCTATACTTACTGCTGCCGCTGACATCTTTTCAACGGACCCCATGGAATCCAATGATCCTGCGCCTTCTCATCCCGGCAATCCTTCTCGCGGCATCGCTCCACTTAGCCGCGCAGGAAAACCCAACGCCAGAAAGTCCCTTACCAGACAGCACAGCCCAGGACGCGCAACCTCAAGAATCCCGCAACGACTATCGTTACTCCCTTGCCGTGATCGACGACGTCACTCTCTACGGAAATCTCCAGGTACCAATTCCAAAACTCCTCAACCAGGCACTTATCGAACCAACTTTCACTTACAGATACAAGCCCACCTTCAGTTTCTCAACCAGCTTAGTCGGCGTCGCCGATAAGTACACTGACACCTATACCCAGTTACGCGTAAAGGAAACCTATGTTGGTGTCTCGGCGGGCGATTTTGATTTCATGGCTGGCCGTCGCGTCGTCCGCTGGGGCACTGGTTATGCCTTCACTGCCATCGGCGTTCTCGACCCTCCCCGAGACCCCACCAATCCCACCGATCGTCTCAATCTCAACGAAGGCCGCGATATGGTCAAAGCCGACTTTGTTCGCGGACCTCATGCCCTGACAGCCGCCTGGTCCTCAGCGGCTCTTGCGCCTGCCTCTGCAAATCTTCGAGACACAACCGCCTTCCGGTATAACGTCCTCGTGCATGGATTCGATACTTCACTCATCGCCGGCAACGACCGCGGCGGAGATGCCTTCGGCGGACTCACCTTTACCCGTGTCCTCGGAGAAGCATGGGAAATACACGGCGAAGCGGCATGGCGGGAGCATGAGGCCATCCTACTCGGCGCGAAATACACGACGTCCTCCGGCATAACATTCATTGGCGAGTTTTTCAGTCCTCCCAATATTCCGTACTATCAGGATGTGACTCTCTTTCCTCTCACCGGCCGCCAAAACTACATATTCCTCCGCGCCGGAAAAACACGACTGCGCGAATTACCGGGTTGGAAACAGTGGGATCTGGCCGCCTCCGCCGTCGCAAATCTCAATGACCGCAGTTACACCGCGGTCTTTGACGGAACGCGCCGCTTCGGCAATCACTTCTCGTCTTATATCCATTTGGAAATCCCCGCCGGGAACAATAAATCGGAATATGGAGCTACGCCGTATTCCGCCGCCACTTCCTTCGGGCTCCGCTTCCAACTATGATCGACACAACCAATCCGCCTATGTCCAACCTTGCTGACACGCCGCCAAACGCTCCGAGCTACGGCTCATTCGCCATGAGGGCCATCTGGATCGTTTCAATCTCGACGTTGCTGGTTTTCCTGATCTTTCTTTCTCTGGGACACGTCCGCCTTTCACAGAGCGGCGGGTCCATCATCTCGTCATTGGTTTACACGGCATTCATCGCTCTGCCATCCATGTTTCTGCTCACTCGTCTTTCTGTGTGCTATTCAGGCCGATTTCCTCGCTTGATTATCTTCATGCAGGCATTCGTCCTCATCTGCACCGCAACCGTGGGCAGCCTTGCCGGTGACCTGGTCCTGATTTGTGCCGGCCTTGTCAGCCACAACGCATATTGGCTCGAACTGCGAGCAGCGATGCCATTCTGCATCGTGATCGCACTTATTTTTGGCCTAAGCATCTCCACGTTTGAGACCATGCGCTACAAACTCCAGGCAGCTTCTCTCGAACTCCGCACCCGCGAGGTCGAGCGAGAGCGCGCCTATAAGCTCCTCGCCGAAGCCCGTCTTTCTTCGCTCGAATCCCGCATTCATCCCCACTTCCTCTTCAACACGCTGAACTCCATTGCCGCCCTTATCCCTTCAGATCCAGAACGCGCCGAAGATACCGTCGGCAAACTTGCTTCGCTACTGCGCTTCTCGCTCAATGCCAACCACGCCGGCCTCGTCCCACTCAGCCAGGAACTCAAAGTTGTCCGCGATTATCTTGAAATAGAGAGAACCCGATTCGGTGACCGCATTCGCTTCGAAATCGCCGTCCCTGCCTCGCTCGATGACACCTCTGTCCCCCCGTTGTCGATCCAATCCCTGGTTGAGAATGTAGTCAAGCATGTAGTTTCCAGGCAGCCTCAAGGTGCGACCATTCGAGTCACCGGCTCAAAGGATTCCAAGCGCGTTCAACTCGCGGTCCTCGACGATGGCCCTGGCTTCTCGCTTGACGCCATCACTCCCGATCATGGTCTCGGAAATCTTATCGCCCGCATGGAACTTCTATACGGCCCCGCAGGTCAGCTCGAAGTTGCGCGAGAAAACAACAATACGGCAGTTCGGTTGTCCTTTCCCGCGTAGGATGAAGAACGATGGAAGCAACACCACTCCGCGCCTATCTCGTCGATGACGAACCACTCGCTATCGAGCGCCTCAAGCGTCTGCTTGCCAGTCATGAGGGCCTCGAAGTCACCGGTACCGCTACCGACCCGTCGCAGGCCCTCGAAGATCTCAATAACCCTCTCCACGGTGCCATCGACGTACTGTTTCTCGACATTCAAATGCCAGGCATGACCGGCTTTGACTTGCTCACACGGCTTATGGTGCAGCCGTTCGTGATCTTTACCACTGCTTACGACGAATACGCATTGCGCGCCTTCGAAGTCAACTCAATCGACTATCTCGTCAAGCCGATTGAGACTGCCCAACTCGCCCGCGCCCTCAAGAAGCTCGACCGACTGCGCCCTGTCTCAAGATCAGATTGGCAGCAGAGTCCCGACTTACCCAAGCTCCTCCAGGAACTCGCCCAATCGTTACGCGGCCAGCGTCCCGAGTACCCGCGTCGTATCGCGTCCCGCGTTGGCGAGCGCATCTCTTTTCTTGACCTCGAATCGGTAACTCATTTTCTAGCGCACGAGAAGCTGACGTATGCAATCGTCAATGGCCATCGCCACGTCGTCGATCAGACAATCGTAGAACTCGAACGCCGACTCGACCCGGCAAAATTTCTCCGCATCCATCGCGCCGCTCTCGTCAACGTCGACTGGATCCACGAGGTCAACTCCTGGTTCGCCGGCAAGGTCGTCCTCTCCCTCAAAGACCCTCAACGCACGCAGATCCCCGTCGCTCGCGATCGCGTCCGATCTCTCAAAGCGCGCATGGGAATCTGAATCGCAATCCGGCTCCTAAAAGACTTCGACCACGCGAGCATCAATATACCTCTCGCTCGCCTGCGCAAGCAAAGAATGGGGATAATTGCCGCAAGGCCAGAGGCCTTTCCTCACCTTCGTATCAATAGGACCAGCGCCAAACTTTCCCTCCGGTTGGCTTGGTAATAGGTGTTTTGTATTTTATTTCTATAACTTTTATAGAATACGGGGATTTCCGCGGACCGATTGGAATTGGAAATGGCGGAAGAGGAGGGATTCGAACCCCCGATACCCTTTCAGGTACGCCAGTTTTCAAGACTGGAGCCATCAACCACTCGGCCACTCTTCCTAGTTGGATTTTATTACGCGGAATCCCATCGCGCAAAGAGTTCTTGCATCCATTAACCAAGGTCACATGCAACGAAGGGAGATTCCAAACATGATCGCGGTCAGGGTCAATCTCTCTCGGATAGAATCAGATCTGTGATGGCTGATCTCTCACGGGTCGACGCTCTGAATCGCCAATTCGGGATCGATGGCCTTGCCCACGTGATTTCTGGCAACGGTGGGCTCCCCAAACTCGAGGTCACCGCCAATTCGGCATCGGCCGAGATTTACCTCCACGGCGCCCAAATCACTTCCTGGAAACCCGCTGGCGCCCAAGAGGTCATTTTTCTTAGTGGACATTCGCATTGGGAGGACGGCCGCGCGATTCGTGGAGGCATTCCCGTCTGCTTTCCCTGGTTTCGAGCCAAAGTGGACGATCCTAAAGCGCCAGCCCATGGGTTTGTGCGCACGCGCGAGTGGCAGCTCGATTCTGTGAGCGCGGAACTCGGCTCTGTGACCGCGGTCTTCTCAACGGAAAGCGATGCTTCCACGCACCGCTGGTGGCCGCACGATTTTCATCTGGCGCTCCGGATCATGATCGGCAGCACTCTTGGTCTCGAATTGACCGCTACAAACACAGGATCGGCTCCCTTTTCGTTTGAAGAGGCACTTCATACCTATTTCCGGGTGGGCCAAGCCGGGAGTGTGCGCGTACGCGGCCTCAACGGAGTCAGCTACCTGGATAACGTCGATCAGAATCGCGCAAAGACTCAGGCTGGTGACGTGGTTTTCACCGGCGCTACCGACAGCGCCTATCTCAATACACCGAGCGCTGCGGAGTTGGTCGATTCAGTTCTTTGCCGCACCCTCCGGACCGAGAAAGAGAATTCTCGAACGACGGTTGTCTGGAACCCGTGGCAGCAAGGAGCGGCATCGCTTTCCGATCTTGGAATGGACGAATGGCGGCAGATGACATGTGTCGAAGCAAGTAACATCCTCAACTCGGCGGTGTGGCTGGAGCCAGGGGAACACCACACCATGCGCGCCAACCTCATCATCGCGCCAGAATAGAGTTTGGTTCGGCGATTGAATCCAACCGATCGTTGGGAAATGAGTGGCTCTGCACCCTTTCGTGATTGCGTCCAGAACCTTGCGGCTATTTTGAAATCGGGCCAGCGAGCGAGAGGTCGATCGCAACATCGTTGTCCGCTTTCCAAATCAAGAAGCTTGGATTCTTGTCGTGACTGTCATTGCAGGTCTTGCCGCTGACGGCGACGCCCACCACCGAACCCGACAACTTGGCATTGCTGCGGTCAAACTCAATCGATCCTGATCGGATGTGAAAGGCGCCATTAACCACTTCGTGCGTCGTATTGAGCGTTATCTTGACGTCGCTGGCATCGGGATTGACCACGAAAGTCTGATGCTGTGCGACTGCGGCTGGAGCAAGCACGGCAGCTAGAGCGAAAACGGCTAAGAGTTTCATTGCATCTCCTCGATGGCTCCTTGACCGCTGAGCGTTGGTGTCAGCGCGGCTAAATTTCAGATGCCGCCTGCATCGGAGCACCAGCGGCGTGCTGGGCCACGCGTGTCAGCTTTGCCGTCACGCGCATCACGCCCGGCCAGACTTTGAGGCAGAACGGCAATACAGCACGTGCGAATGAATTGTTCAAGCCATCGGCTGCGACCTCGGCAAGGCGCATCTGTGTCAGCAGTGCCGACCGCAACTTGGCCTGAAAAAGCGGCGCCGGCTCGGCCGCAAGATAGGCAGCAACGGCACAACGTGAGGTATGCAGCGCAATCGATATGCCATCGCCGGTGAACGATGGGATGACAGCCGCCTGATCGCCAATGCAGTAGATTCCATTCTCCGTCGTAGGTCGGATGTAGCCATACGGGATATGAGTGATGGCGATCGGCTTGGCAAGCAACGGCTCCGCGCCGGCCAGCCTCATCGCCAGGTGTGGACAGTCCTGCTGCATCTTCGCGAGGAAGTTCCCCCAGCGATTACCTTCACTTGAAAGATAGCGCTGCTGCACCACGCAGCAGAGGTTTGCAATGCCGCCTTCAACCGGCTGGATACCTCCATAGCCTCCCGGATAGAGCATCAACTCAGAGGCGCGAGCAAGCGCAGCAGACTGTGCGGGAGCCAAACGAAAATACATCTTGAAGGCAACCCATCGCTGCGGATCTTCTGGACGTGGGTAGCCGCGGAGATCGTGCTTGCCTGTGGCGAGAAACACCGTTGCAGCTTCACGGGTGGTGCCGTCATCGAGCGTAGCTTGCCAATCATCTTGCGCCGTGCGCTCCAGTGCCTGCACGCTGCGACCTTGCTCTACGCGGACTCCCGAAGCGGTGGCCTCGGCGATGAGCGCTGTATCAAGCGCCTTGCGCGTCAGCGACGCTGCGGCAAAAGGTAAGGGAGCCTCTGCAGCGCGTCTGGCAGCGGCAAGCCTGACATGATCGATCGGCACAGCTCCAAGCGTGGCCACATCGATGCCGAGCGCATGCAGATCCTCAAGGGCCTCACCGCTCAGGAATTCTCCGCAGACTTTATGCCGCGGGGTGCCCTCGCGTTCGATCAGCGCGACACGCCGTCCCTTGCGAGCTAGCGCGATAGAAGCAGCACAGCCCGCCACTCCACCACCGAGGATGAGAACTTCATCTTGCACAGGAATCCGATTCAATGGGTACGTTCTAACTGGAATCTCCTTTTCGGTCCCTGCACTGGGATTATACGGCCCAATGGGCATTGCATCATCAACACCACAGTTGCGATGCGGTGGAGTTTGCCATCCAAAGCACTCCCACAAGAGTCTGACGGAGCACAGGCGAAGAGAGCGAGCCCCGGCTCCTGTGTCCGATGTTTCGCAACGGAAATTCACATCAGGTTTGCTATCATCCTGAGCGGTCTGACTCGCCGCGTCGAGCTACGGTTGAAATGAACAATTGTCTCAGATCGGGTCCTGCGCTAACTCGCTGACTTGCTGTCGCCGCGAAGCCGCGGCTAACTTGCTGGATATATTCAACCAGATTTCCCGTTCATCCTGAGCATCACGACTTGCGTCGGCAAGTTACGGCGAGTGAGATGAACGCTGCCGCACAAAAGTTCCGTGCCCCGTCGGGGTACCCTCTGGGTCGCGACTTTTTTCTGTCGCGAGGGCGCGAAGCCTCAACTCTCAATCAGTCCCGTTCATCAGGAGCAGCCCGACTCGCCGCGCAGAGTTACGGTTGAAATGAACAGTTGTCTCAGATCGGGTCCTGCGCTAACTCGCTAACTTGCTATCGCGGCGAAGCCGCGGCTAACTTGCTGAATATAGTCAACCAGTTTTTTGTTCATGGGGAGCGAACGGGCCCCGAACGTCTTTCAACCCTGGGGTTGGTGAGTCGAAAGCCTGCCCTGAGCGAAGTCGAATGGGGATCTGCATCTGTTTTTCATTGAACCTCCATGACATCGTCCATGGGGAAATCTACCGTCACCAGCTTGTTGCCCCTTCGCAGTCCGGCTTCCTCAAGACACACGCACAGCGTCGATCTCTATAATTTGAGCTGAGGACCTATTGCACCTGAATACGCGTTACCTGAATCCCATAGTGGAGGCAGTTCGCTCCCATGGGAAGTAGTACGGAGATCGAATTCAGCCTACGAGCCTCTCCGCGCGATCTGCCGGAGCTCATGGATGGTGATTGCACCTATGAAGATTTCCGCGCCTGCCTGCGCAGCCTGGAGCAGATCAACCTCTGGCTGCTCGGCTACCGGCCGACGCTGGCTTGGCTGAAGAGGCTGCCGCCTGCATTGCGTAATCATGGGTTGCGTCATCCGGTGCATATCGTCGACGTAGGCTGTGGCGGCGGTGATCTGCTGCGTCAGATTGCACGTTGGGCGCTGCACCGCAACATTACTGTGCAGTTAACCGGAATCGACTTGAATCCGTATGCGGCACGGGCGGCTGCGGAGTCCACTCCGAAAAAACTAGGAATCGCGTGGATAACCGGCAATGCGCTGGAGTACCGGCCTGAGAAGCCAGTCGATATCGTCGTAAGTTCGCTGATGACACATCATCTGGAAGATGCGGAGATCGTCGCACTGCTGCGGTGGATGGAAGCAACTGCCCAGGTAGGTTGGTTCATCAATGATTTGGAGCGGTCAGAGCGGAGTAGCCGGCTGTTCGGCTGGGTGGAGAGGATCGCAGGATGGCATCGGTTTGTACGGCATGATGGACCAGTATCCTTCCGCCGAGCCTTCCGAGAAGACGACTGGATTCGGCTCCTGACAGCGGCTGCAATTTCGCTGGACGCAGTGACGGTCGAGCATTGGCGGCCAGGGCGGCTGTGCGTCGGCCGTTGGAAGTGACGAGGCCTCGAACAGGCAGAAGAAGAACTTAAACCGAAGAGAAGCGCCGCTTTGGATAGGCTTCGAAAAGATTCAACTCGGAGGGAGGCGGGGGTTTCAACCCACGCATTAAGCGAACAAAAATAGTGTCGGCTTTAGCCGCGGACGCGCCCTTTTTCAATAGACTGTCCCGAAGCCCGACGACTGGTGAGCTCGCGCCAATTCAGCCCGAGGTCCACGATAAGCAGCGAAGCAAGAGTAAATGCGATCACGCCGACGGCGGAGAGTGAATCGCCGAGGTGGCTCCAATACCGTGGCCAGAGATTCAACACGCGGCTCGAGACAAACGTAAAGGTGACGGCGTAGGAACGCGCCATCCACTGCCGGTGCTGGACGATGTGACGATTGCGCGCAGTGATGAAAGCCGCAGTCGTACAGACAACCCAGGCTGCGGCTTGACCGCAGGTTCCAGGGAAGCCCGGACGGCCATTGGCGAGAGCAACCCCGGTAGCAGCGCCGATAAAAACGGAGATGACGTACACGCGGCCAAGCACACGATGGAGTCGGAGATAGCGCTGCCGGATTCGCGAGGAAAAATTGATGGGGCCGATCAAGAGCGCGAAGATTCCTGCCAGCGTATGTGGGATGAGAAGCCCGCGGTCGGCGATAACCTGCAGACGGTAGGCGTGGTACATCGGGTAATCGGTGACCAGAAGAACTTCTGAGGTGATAAAGACAAAGAGCGCGGTAAGACCAAGCGTGATCCAGAGAACGGTCTTAAATCTTGAACTTCTGGCGCTGGGCGTA
>Ga0302319_10005371_pt1 | contig 25772 bp, 26 predicted proteins | sample Bog_T0_2_FD_203319 | JGI IMG/M metagenome (GOLD analysis project Ga0302319, IMG submission 203319) | Peat permafrost microbial communities from Stordalen Mire near Abisko, Sweden - Bog_T0_2 | ecosystem: Environmental > Terrestrial > Soil > Wetlands > Peat | place: Sweden: Abisko, Stordalen Mire...
CGCAAAGGACTTTCACCTCCAATCCAGTGCCCATGCCAGGCACACCTACGCCCTCCCGCAGGCGCCAGAGCCGGAAAGCTCTCTCATCCTGATTGTCGCGGATTCTCACGTTGATTGTCGCGCGGCAGTCGCCCATGATCCGCGCACGCTTGGCCTCGCCAGCCGCACCACCGCGGCCGCGCTGCTTGCCTGCGGCGTGGACCCGGCCCGCGCCATCCTGTTCCGCCAGTCGGCGGTCCCCGGCCACTCGCTGCTGGCCCAGATTCTCGGCCATGTCGCCACCCTCGGAAATCTTGAGCGCATGACCCAATTCAAGGACAAAAACCGCGGTCTGACCGGAGACCAGCGCGACAGCATCGGTCTCGGCCTGCTGACCTATCCGGTGCTGATGGCCGCGGACATCCTGGTCCACCATGCGGATCTCGTGCCTGTGGGGGAGGACCAGCACCAGCACCTGCAATTCGCAGCCTCGCTCGCACGCCGGTTCAACCACGTCTTCGGCGCCGACTATTTCAGGATTCCGAAGAAGGTCTTCCAGGCAGGTTGCACGCGGGTGATGTCGCTGCGGGATCCGGCACGGAAGATGAGCAAATCCGATCCGGACCAGGCTGGCGTCATCTACCTGTCCGATGATGCCGACAGCGCCGCCCGCAAATACCGCACTGCCGTCACCGATTCAGGCGGCGCGATGCCGTCGGAGCCGGAGGGGCTGGCAGACCGGCCAGCCCTGGCCAACCTGGCGGATCTGCTCGCGGCGATGACCGGGCGGACCCTGGCCGACATTTGCAGCGAATTCGGCGGCGGCGGCTTCAAGCCGCTCAAGGATGCGCTGGCCGATGCCCACGTGGCGACGATCCTCCCGATCGGACAGCGTATGGCGGCGCTGCTGTCCCCTGACGGCATCGGTACGGTGCGCGCCGCCCTGGAGGACGGGGCCGCCATGGCCAACGCGACGGCGCAAAGGACAATCGCAGAGGTCTACCGGCTCGTCGGCTTCGACGGCTGACGTCACCCGGCAGGCCGGGCGCACCCGGTTCGGGAACTGAACTGCGCGTCAACGGGCGTGGTCCGTCGGGGCCGGGAGGAGTCACATGCCGTGCGCTTGGATGCGTCGGTCCGGCGCATGACTCCTTTTGCTCATACAGGGAGACGATCCAATGCCCACTGACAAATCGCCTGCCGTGACAGATCTCGCCCGCATGCTCGCCGATCCGAAAATTTGGCGGGGAAGCGGTTGTCACGCCGGGCAATCGGCAGCCGTCCCTCAATCTCAAGATTGATCACCTCGCGGAAGCGCGCGTCCGGCAGATTGAAGCTGAATTGCAGCGTCACGGAATTGAGACATCCCGTGCAGTGAACAACAGGCTTGGCTCCGTGGTCGTCCTCAGCGTCATTGGCGACGGCAATATCAGCCGGCTTCGCGATCTGTTCCAGACGATAAATATCGGCAGTTCGCCTGATGCTCGCCACGGTGAAGGCCAACGGGGACGTGCTGATCCACCAGCGGTGGGATGACGGCCGCCAGGTTCTCGACAACCCATTCGGACCAGCCGCCGTCATTGGCGGGCGCGAACTCTATGCGCTTGGCGGCAGCGTAATGGACAGGCGGGAGTGGGAGAGCGACCTGCGGGTTTCCGAATGGAAATCCGAGCTGCGGTTTGGCGACTAGGCGCGAATTTGGCAATCGGCGGGCAGACCGGACGGTTGGCAAGGTCTGCGGCGGCGTTGGTTTGCCGGCCGGTTCACCCGTCGGTGGGCAAAGCCTGCTGGTGTGGCTGCTGTTGCGGCGCTTTCCGCCTTGCGCCGGGTTGCTTCGCGCCCGCCGCGTGCGCAGCGGTTGGCGGGCCTGACGCTGCATCCCGGGCGGCAGGCGGGCCGCCTGCCGCCCCTGCAGCAGATGCGGGCACGGGAGACCGGGAATCCTTGCCTTCGGCTTCGGGCGGCAATGCCGTGGAGGCGGAAGCCGCGGAGGCCGGCGCAGCCGCATGGCCATCGCGCGCGGCTTCCGGTGGGGCTGCGCCGGCCGGTGCTGCCTGTGCTGGCAGCGGAACAGGCGCTGCCGGGATATCGGCAGCTGGACCCGATGGCGTCCCCTTTGCTGCAGGGTTGGCGGCGGGTGCCGGTTGGGCAGGCTTTGCGGGCGGCGCCTGACCGACCTTGACGACAGGCGGCGCCCCGTCCGGGCCGCCGGCAGCCTCCGGACTGTCGGCGGCTGGCTTCCCGGGATCTGCATCGGCGCCCTGGGTGACCGGCTGTGGCGTGCAGGAAATCCTGTGGCCGTCAGGCCCAAACCGACGGCAGGCCACAGCGACGACGCCGTAGGCCGGGTCGATGGCGGTGATGTTCGTCAGCCCCGGTATGCCGAAGCTCAGGCGGGCACCCGCTTCGATGCAGCGTTCGAGGCTCGGCGCGACCATCGAAGACATGCCGCCTGGCCGCGCCTTCCCCTGGTCGTCGGGGTCGGCGAAAATTGCTATGGCGCATGGCACGCCCTGCGGGCCGGCCGATGCGGGCGGCTGGGCCGCAGCCGCCGGCCATGGCGCGCCTGCATGGGGCTGCAGGGTGCGCAGCGCCTCGACGCATGCAGGCGACAGGAGCTGCATCACGTCGCCGCTGGCACCGCAGCCCGGTGCGCCAGCTGCCTCCTGCGGCGGCGGGGGGGCTGCGCTGCCATCGGAGCAGGAGAGCGCTTGCCCGTGAGCTCATTGGCCTGGGCCTGGACGTCCGCGGGTGTCGTCAGGTTCAGCGGTCCGGTAAACTGGAGCTGTGGTCCCGGCACGCCGCCCGCCAACGCACCGGGAACCGGGATCACGAGAGCCGCCAGGGCGGCGAGCAATGGTCTGCGCATGGAGTTCGCATCCGTTCCGGCAGCCCATGCCATCGACCCTGGCCAAAGGCTGGCCTGTGGTTGGCCGCGGGTCGAGACTACAAGGAAAACTGTTAACTTGCCAAGGAAAATGGCTGCGCGGCCGCGGAGTGAAGGGCTCAGTCGGGACGTTATGGCGGGCCGAAAACTCCCTTGCCGGGCACCGCGCGGCGGCAATGTGCCCACTGGCGCAGGTCCGCCGCTGGCAGCGGCGGACCTGCGGACCCAGATGCCGGGGCAAATTCCGGATGGCGTTGGGGCCAGGGCTATCCGCCCTGTCGCCTAGAACAGCGACATCTGCCGCGCGGGCGCGCGGGCGCCATCAGCAAACCCGGCCTGCCTGCTGTTGAGCAGGCCGATCAGTTCCTCCTGGCGCAGGCGCCAGTCCGCTTCGCCAGCGCCGGGAAGCACCAGGCCGTCCAGCAGCTCGTCGGCGATCACGTCGAGCAGCAGGCCAAGCGCATTCCGCCCGCGGCAGGTGTCGGTCCGGACACCCCAGCGCGTGTCCGTCCAGTTCACCCACTCGACGATGGGACGCGGCCTCTTTGCCAGTGCCGCCGCATCAGCCGTTCCGGGCTGCCAGCGCTGGCGCAGGAAAAAGTCCATGGCGGCGATGTTGACATGATTCCAGTCATCCCGCGGCTGGACCAGGCCCCCCCTGTAAGGCGGAGCCCCCAGACGTTTCACGTCGGCTGCGCGCGGCTCGGAATAGATGCGGTCAATGAAGGCGACCAGGCCGCTGCCGTCGGCCCGCGGCACCAGGGCATCCGGGTTCTTGGCGGCGGTGTATGCCTTCTCCAGGATCAGCGACCGGTGCCCCCTGTAGACGACGGGATGCCCGAGAGGATCGAAGTTGGAGATGTCGGCGTTGTGCACCGACCGTCCCCGGTAGGCCAGTTCCGGCGGCGCGGGATACCGGCGCGGCAGAAGCTCGTTGAAATGCGCCATCGGCAGGTCTCCCGGGCGCCAGTCTTGCGCGACGCCGCTGGGACTACCCTCTCACGCCGACCCGGCGCAGATAAAGGTCCGACGACGACAGCATTCCGGCGGTGAACAGATAGCCGAACCGGAGCGTCATGAACTCGAGTTCGGCCGGGGTGAGCCAGTCGATCCGCTCGGCTTCGGTCTCCCATCCGGAAAACGGCCCGGACGAAAAGTGAAGGTAAAGCCTGCCGATCATGTTCTCTGCGGGCGGCGTCCGGTGGTGGACTGTTCCAAGGAGCTCGAAACTGCCGCCGGCAGGCAGTCCAAGCTCCTCAACGGCTTCACGGCGGACCGCCTGATCGTATGTCTCCCCGGCGTCCACGTGGGCGCCCACCGAAGCGTCGAACAGCAGCGGTCCGAGTTTCTTCGCCGCGCTGCGCCGCTGGACCAGGATCCGCTGCCCCGGGTCAATGACGAAAACCTGCACAAAGCGGTGGAGCAGATGCTGGCTGTGGGCCGCGTCGCGGGTTGTGCGGCCGATAACGCGGTCGTCGGCGTCGACGATGTCGACCATGTCCATGGGCGCTGGTCCTTCCTGGCGCGGCATCTTCGTGCCCGCGCCACCCCGCGTCAAGGATTATTCAAGCCCGATGCGGCCCATTTGTTGACATGCACCGCATGCGGCTGTAGAGATGCGCCATCAGCAAGGCGAAGGATGCTTCCATGCTGGCCGGAAAGTCGAGTGCGTCACCGGACCGCCACCGTCAGGATGGAGGCGGCAAACTGATCCCCCATGCCGCCCAGGCGGCATTCGGCGTGGCGAACTTCCCCAGATCATTCTAAGTGGCAGGGGAGGGGACGGGACCGGCCTGCGCCGCTCCCAGGACCGCCGCCGCCACGCCGAGGGATCTCCGGAAGGGCTGGCCGGCAGGCCCAAGCATTGCCTCCCACCAGAAGTCCGGGCGCTCCCGCCGCCCCCGGACAAGCCGGAATGACCGCCACCATTATCCTTGTTAGCGAAGGATTCGTGTGGACAACTCCTTGGTTCTCGGCAAAGCTGTTCCCGGCAGTATGCCGCCGGGGGGCTGTGATGCAAGAATTTCCGCCACGCTACCGCATATACCTTGCCGGACCGGACGTATTCCTTCCGGATTCGGTTGCGCTGGCCGGACGGCTCAAGGCGGTCTGTGCCGCCAACGGCGCTGTCGGCCTGTACCCGATGGACAACATAGCCGAGCCGGATGCCCCCAGGCGGATGGCGCACGCCATCCGGGTGGCCAACGAAGCGATGATCGCCGGCTGCGACGCCGTGGTCGCCAACATGCGGCCGTTCCGCGGCCCCGGGATGGACGGGGGCACCGCCTATGAGATCGGCTACGCGCGCGCCCTGGGAAAGCTTGTCATCGGCTACACGCCAGACCAGCGGGACTATGCGGAGCGCGTCGGGGAATGCATGCCGCTGCTCCGTGGCACGGACGGCATGCTCCGCGACCGGGACGGGCAGTCCGTCGAGGAGTTCGGCCTCGTCGACAACCTCATGATGGCGGATGGCGCCTTCGTTGTCGTTCCGACATTCGAGGAGGCCGTGGCGCTGGCCGTCCTTGGGCTGCGGCAGGCCGATGAGACAGGCGGCGGTGCGTGGACGGGTCCATGACCGTTTGATGACGGCTGCCGTGCCTTGCGGCTGTCGCGATTAAGCATGTTCCTGCAAGCAGGAGGCCGCCATGCCTGTCGAGAATGAGCGCAAGTACGTGCTGGACGACCATGACGGGTCGCTTGAGGGCTTTCTTCAGGGCGGCGCCGTGCCGGGCGTGGCGGTCTATGACGTCCTGCAGGGCTATCTTGACCGCGACAGCCGGGTCCGCGTTTTCCGGCCAGCCGCGGGATCGCCCGGCGGCATGCCGTTCCGGTTCTGCGGCTCTGACCCCGCAGGCTGGCAGATCATGCCGGGGGACGAGCTGGTGTTCTCGTTCAAACGCAAGGTTGCCGGACGGCAGATCGAAGTCGAGTGCCCGCTGCAGCCATCCGACATGGCAGCCCTGCTGCCGACGGCTGCCATGTTCGTCCGCAAGCGCCGCTTCAAGATTGCCGACGGCCACGTGGCATGGGACATCGACTTCTTCAAAGATCCGCGCGGCGCAAGCTATTTCGCGCTGGCCGAGGCGGAGATGCCGGAGGGCATGGTCTCGCCGCGCCGCATGCCGGGTTTCGTGCGCGCGCACATGCTGCTCGATGTCGGGAGCGGCGGCGGTTTCGGAAACCGCAAGCTCGCTGACCCGGAACAGGTGCGCAAGGCCGTCAGGCTGCTGCGCAAGCAGGCAACCGCGCGCGGCGATGCCCCGTCCTGCGATCCGGCGGACTACTTCGAGGCCGGGACTGACGGCATGGCGATGGCGGCCTGAACGGGCAAGCTGGCAGAATTCCTTGCCAGTTTTCTTTTGCTGCGGAACGCGCCGGCCGGCTATCTTTCTGTCAGCGACGCACGCGTGAAAGTTTCCCATCAGCGCAACATCCGCGCGGCGGCCCGGCCGGGCGCGCTGCGGCGACGGCCTGGTGGCAGGGCTGCGGGCCTTCGACACCTTCGGGCGCAGGACTGCCGTGGAGAGCGCGGATGGCGTGACATATTTCGCCAACGAGTTCTGGACCTCCGCGCAGCGCCAGGCCCACGCACTGCACGAGGTGAGCTACCGCGCCTGTTTCAAGCCACAGGTTCCGGAGTTCTTCATCTCCCGCCTTACCGCTCCCGGCGACGCGGTGCACGATCCGTTCATGGGGCGCGGGACGGCTCCGCTCCAGGCCGCGCTCTCCGGGCGCAGGCCGGTCGGCAACGACATCAATCCGCTGAGCGCGATGCTGGTGCGTCCCCGCCTCGCGCCGCCATCCGAATCCGCCGTCGCCGCGCGGCTGCGCCAGATTCCCTGGCGCAGCGGCGCGGTGGAGCGGGACGACCTGCTGGCGTTCTACCATCCCGCCACGCTGCGCAATCTCTCGTCGCTGCGGCGGTGGCTGCTGGATGTCGCGCCCGCTGACGGGCACCCGGACCCGGTGGACGACTGGATCAGGATGGTCGCGCTGAGCCGGCTGACGGGCCATTCGGCGGGCTATTTCAGCGGCTACACCCTGCCGCCGAACCAGGCGGTGAGCGTGCGGTCGCAGCGCCGCATCAACGAGCGGCTCGGGCTGGAGCCGCCGGAACGCGACATCGCGGCGCTGATCCTGAAGAAGACGCGGTCCCTGCTGCGGAACGGCCCCTGCGCACCGCACCCCGCGGGGCTCCTATGCACAGGTCCGGCCGACGCAACCCCGGCCATCGCCGACGCGTCGGTCTCACTCGTGGTCACGTCACCGCCGTTCCTGGACATCGTGCAGTACGCCGACGACAACTGGCTCCGGTGCTGGTTCGCCGGAATCGACGCTGGTGGGATTGCCATCTCTGCGCACCGCACGGAAGGGGCGTGGACGGCCATGGTCAGGTCCGTGCTTGCCTAGACGGCGCGCGTTCTCCGCCCCGGCGGCCATGTGGCCTTTGAGGTCGGCGAGGTCCGCAACGGTGCGGTGCTGCTCGAGCGCTCCGCATGGGCTGCCGCCGACGGACTGCCGTTCGAGCGGATTGGCGTCCTGGTGAACGAGCAGCGCTTCACCAAGACGTCCAACATGTGGGGCGTGGCGAACAACGCCCGGGGCACGAACAGCAACCGTGTCGTGATGCTGCGCCGGGCCTGACGGCCCGGGCCACCCTCAGTGCAGGGCGCGCCCGGCGGTGGCCGCCTTGGGCAGGTCGCTGACATCGTGGTGGTGGACCATGGCGGCGCTGAGCCCGTCGACGGCTTCAGCCAGATGTTCGCTGTCAATTCCGCACCCCAGGATCCGCATGGTGTCGATCACGGTCTTGCCGTCACGGGTCAGGACGATGTGGAACCAGTCGTCATCCGCGCAGAAATGGGCGATCGGCTTCCGTCCGATCTCAATCGCGGCGGCCTTCATCCTGGCCTCGACCATGATGCACTCGATGGCGCCGGCGGCCCAGACCGCCGCCAGGTAGGGCTGGGCAGGGACGAGCAGCGCCCCGGTGTCAGGGATCAGCCCGGACAGGATGCCGGCAAGCGTGTCCGCCGTCCCCCTGTCAGCCTCCCCGCCGCAGATGTCGCCGACGAGGCTGCGGTTCCGGCGCGCGCGCGCGGGGCGTGCCAGCGCCCCGAGCACGAAGCGCGCCGCGATCTGCCTGTGCGAACCGCCGGATGCGCAGTCGATGACCTCCGCCGCTCCCGCACGGTCACCGCTGCCCGCCGGAAAGCGCGGAAACGACCCGGCGTTCAGCGGCATGGCCACGGCGCCGCCGAACGCCGCGGCGGCCATGGCGCGCGAGAGCGCCCGGTAGCCGACAGGATCCAGTGCAAGCAGGTCGTGCAGGTGCACCCATCCGTCCGCCACCACGACCGTGGCACCATGCCCGGCCTGTGCCCGCAGCGCCGCGCAGACGGCCGCGGCGTCAAGCGGCTGGAGGCACTGCGGGTCTATGAGGCACGGGATGCAGAACAGTTCCGCATGCATGCCGTCCATCTCAAACCGCTGGGACTCGTCCTCGACCGCCTGGGCCAGGAGGTCCACGGCCCCGGGCGCCATCGCAGCCTCGACATGCGCGGAAACGGACCGCAGCCGGTCAAGTTCGCCGCGGTCAAGCATCGCGCCGACGATCCCGAACACCTCGCCGGCATCGCCGTCGGCCAGCACACGGAAAAGATCTTCGGCTAGGAGGTCGTGGTCGCTTTGCATCTGGAGCCTCGAAGTCCTTTGGTCAAGTCACTGCATAGAGGCGCGGCGCGTCACGTTCAAGGATTTTCTATCCGATGCCAAAGGAATCATTCCAGGTTGTGGGCCGGGTCGCCGCTCGCCGGTGAACTGCGGCGGCCATCCTGGCGGGCGGTGCGGCCGGATCAACGGCGCCGAATGCATCTGATGCGGCTGGCAGGGACCGCCGCGCTGGTCCCGGTGCCGTTGCTGTCGGCGCCCCGACGTTCTGCCTCACGGCTCCGGCCGGCGTGATTTGGCGGTCCGGCCCGCTCGGCGTGATGAAGGAATCAATGGCGCTGGCGCGCGGCCACCGGTGGAGGCGGCTCGCCCCGCCGGTGGCGCCAGTTGCCGCACCCGCGCCGGCAGCAGGGGCAATGGGCGGCACCGGCGTTTTTCCTTTCGCCCTCCGGCGTGGCGCAGCCTGCGGCCGCCGGCATCGCTGGATCGCTGGCCGCGTTCATCGCCGCACCATGGTTGACGCGTCGGGGCGGCAGCCTGGCTGCACCCGTTCAGGCCGCCCCGCAACCGCCTCCCCCGGCGGCTGGCATCAGTTCCGGCCGAACAGGCTGACAACGTTGCCGGATGTTCCGTCGCCGGGCGCTTCCCCGCCCGCGCGGCCACCGGGCGGCGGGACGCCGCAGGTGTCCTGCGGCGCCTCCCTTGGCAGGAACTTCAGACTGATGCCCGCGCCCTCATCCCTGAACGCGTAAAGGCTGTCGAACGGGACCGCGATCTCCTCGTGGCGCCCGTCGAAGGAAAGCTGCACCGAAAAGCAGTCCTCGCCGACCTTCAGGTTCCAGAACTGGTTCTCCAGGATGATCCCCATCCGGACCGGGTACTTCGCCTTCAGCCATGCGGGCGTCTTCGCGCGCGGATGGCCTGTCGCGAACTCGACGTAAAGGGCATGTCCTCCGGGCAAACCGGAGCCGGCAACCTGTGTCAGCACGCGGCGGACGGCGCCGGCCATCTGCTCACGGATGATCGTCTCGTAGTCGATGCCGCCAGAAGCGAGCTGAACCATGCGAACCCCGCCGCCACGTGTTAGGAAAAGAAAGCCCAGTATCTGCCTTTTCCTGCCAGCGATCAATGCGGATGGTCGAGTGCCCGCCGGCGTTGACAATTCTGCAGCATAGGCCTAGTGCCTGCTCCGCGTGGATGGACTGGCGTACGGAGCCTTGTGCAGGATGACCAGCAGCGGTGTGGACGGGCGCGTGGCGGCGCTGGCGGCCCAGGTTGGCGAACGCGCCGGCCGGGCCGCCTGGCCCGGCGAGATCGCCGCGCTGGACCTGGCGTGCCGCGCGGCCGGCGCCCTGCGGCAGAAGGACTTCATCGCCGCGGGCGTCCACCAGCAATATGTCTCCCTCCTCGCACGGATCGGCGTCCTGGTCCGGGTTTCCCGCGGCTGTTACAGCGTGGCCGACGCGGCGGGCGGCGCGGCCTGGCAGGCGCTGGCCGTGGCCGCGATGCGGTGGCCCGGTTCAGCGGCCTGCGGCCCGGCTGCCGCGGCGTTCCACGGGCTGGGCCCCGACGATCCGGATGCGGTCTGGATCGCGATCGCCCGCGGGCGCGGGCGGCCGCGGGGGACGATCGGCGGACGCCAGGTCGCGGTCCGGGAGTGGCTGCCGTCGCGCATGGAGGCCGGGGTCCGGCCGGTTCAAATCGGCGGGGTAACCGTCCTGGTGGCGACACCGGAATATGCCGTTGCCGAGCTCATGGAAATGTCGTCCCGCATCGGTGCCCGCCGCGCCTACGACGCGGCGCGTGCCTTCGTCAACGCGGGCGGGGACCGCGCCGCGCTGCGGGGTGCTCTTGACGACCTGCACGGACGCAGGTGGCGCGACTTTGCCATAAGCGCGCTCGTCATGGACTGATCCGCACTGCAACCAGCCGTTGGCTGCAACGCTGCGCTGCGCCAATAGCGGCGCCAACCATTCCTTGCTGTGGCATAAGATTTGTGCCGGATCGCAGCGCGGTCCGGCAGTCCAATGATCACGAGGCGAAGAAAAATGTCCGGCGTAACCCAACAGCAGTCATGCTCCGCCGCCGGCCTGGCGGATGGACTGCTTTCCCGCGCTGTGGCGGCCGTCCGCGAGATGCGCGCCCGCGGCATGGCGGTCCGGGATCTCTCCCTTCTCACCGACCGGCAGCTGGCCGACATCGGCATCAGCCGCTACGACATCGGCAGGATCGCGCGGGGTGAGCGCATCGAACGCTGATCAGCGCCGGCCACTTCAGGCCGCGGCAGGCAGGGCGCGCCGGATGAACGTTCTCCGGTGGTGCCGGCACGGGCCTAGCGCCGCGATGGCGGCGAAGTGTGCCCGGCTGCCGTACCCCGCATTGTGGCTGAACCCGTAGCCGGGATAGCGGACGTGCAGCAGATCGCCGACCAGCCTGTCCCTCAATACCTTTGCAAGGATTGATGCAGCCATGATTTCGGGAACCAGCGAGTCGCCCCTGATGATGGCCTCGCCGGGATGCGGAACCGGCGGGAACCTGTTCCCGTCGACAAGGATGTAGGGCGGTGGCCTGCCTTCCATCTGAAGGCGCGCGACCGCGCGCGCCATGGCCAGCATCGTTGCCTGCAGCGGGTTGACGGCCTCAACTTCGGCGCAGCTGGCCGCTCCGAAAGCAAAGAGCACCGCGCCCCGCAGTCCGGAGGCTGCCGCGCGCCGCCGCTTTGCGCTCAGCGCCTTGGAGTCGCCCAGCTGCGCCGCGAGGGCGGCAGGAATGCCACCTGGCGGGAACGCGACCGCGCACGTGACGATCGGTCCGATCAGGCTTCCACGCCCGGTCTCGTCAACGCCGACGATGGTCCGCTGGTGCCGCGCACTGTTTCCGCCCATGCCACGCGCCCCTGCTGACGGACGTTTATCGCAAGGACATCGCCTGTGCGCAAGGAAACTCGACGTCCTGCCGGAGATTTCTTGTCACAAGTGGCGGGCACGCTTAGCATCAGGCTTGCAAATCCTTATGAAGTTGGTGGCATGGACCCGCGCGCAGCCCTGGCGGAAGCAGTCAAGCGCATCAGGCGGCTGGTGGACGTGGCGGCTGGCCCGGCGCAGCGCGAGTCGGCACGGGTAATGTCGGAAGCCGCATCCGCCAGGGCAGCCAGGGCAGCCAGCCGTGCCACCCTGGATGCGGCGGCGGCGCGCGCCAGGCGGCTCGGCTGGCTGCCAGTCGTGGGCGCACGTGCCCGCGCCGTGGCGGACGATGCCTTGCGGGCCGACCGCACGGCCGCGCAGGCGTGGACCGATCTCCGCGCGCGCGCCGAAACAGCGCAGGATGTGCTCGCCGGAGCGCGCAAGGCGCGCGGCGCGGCCGCCAGGGCCGCATCCCGGCTGCAGCGTGGCGACCCCCTCCCCCCGCGCCTGGCGGACCGCTCGGCGCAGATGCTGGCGCGCATCAGGTTTCTTGAGCAGACCGATGCGCGCGAGGCGGGGCGTGGAGGCGCGCTCGCCCCGAAAACCTTCGCGCTTGCCGCGCAGATGGCTGCCCTGATTGACGACTGGGACGCGGCACCGCGCGACGGGGCTGCGCACCGTGCGGTGCCGGCCGTGGCGCCGGCTCCGGACCCCGCCCCCGCAGGCAACCGTCCTGTGGAGGTCAGGCGGGGCAAGGCGCAGCTCGCGCTGGACTTCGCCGGGACCGGGCAAGTCGAAGCGGAGCCGCGGATCTGGCTGCCGGTCTCGGCGAGCCGGACGCGGGAGATGACCGGGCGCGGGGCCAGGATCGACCGGGAGGCGCCGCGCCGCGGCAGCCAGATGTGGGTGCCGATGTCGGAGCGGAAGAAGCTCGACGCGTTCCTGCCGCTTGCATTCCGCAGCCAGCACACCGCATTTGCGTTCCCGCCGATACGGCACAATGCGGCTGGCCACAATCTCTACTCCGTTTTCGACAGGGAGTCGTGGAACCATATCAGGACGACCGTCTACGACCGGGCAGGCCACCGCTGCGCGATCTGCGGCAAGCAGGGCGGGAGCCTGTGGGGCCGCCTGGCAACCCCGGAGGAGCGCAAGGTCGGCGGCGTGGTCGACGCCCACGAGATCTGGGAGTGGAAGATAGCGGATGAGATGGCGGGGACCGGAATCCAGATCCTGAAGCGGATCCTCTGCGTTTGCAAGGATTGCCATGCCTGCTTCCATGAGGGCCGGACCATGTGGAAGGCGCGGGAGGCCGGGATGGAGGAGAAGGCCGCCGAATACCTGAAGGCGCTGCGCATGGCGATCAACCGCTGCGACGGCGCGACGCTCGCGGCGCAGATCGAGCTGGATCAGGTTGAGTGGGAGGCGAACAGGCGGGCGGTCAGCACGTGGGTGCTGGACCTGTCGCACCTGGCAACCCAGGACTACATGGCAGACCACACGCTGGTCCTTCCGGAGGACAACAAGGCCGGCCTGACGCCGGCCCATGTCGGTGGGATCGCCTTCAGGACCGGGGATGGCACCGTGTTTGCGGCGCAGGACGCCCGCGCCCTGGCCGAGGGCCAGCCGCCGCGTCCGCTCACCCGTCCGGGCGGCGTGCGTTGATTTCCGCGCCGAGCCGCGACTTCACGGATTCCTGGGCAAGCAGGTGTGACAGCGGAATGCGGGACCCGACCTCGCGCAGGAACCAGACCAGGCCGGTCTCCCCAATCCAGTCGCCGTTGCGGACAATCTCCGCATGGGCGCCCCCGAGGGCAAGGCTGATCGAGCGGAAGACGCCTGCGGCGTTCTGCCCGACATCGTCGGCGGAAAGCATCTGGCGGGCCGCCGTCCGGCCGGTCGGGTCGCCGATCATGGCGGTCGCCGTGCCGATGAGGGGCAGCACCTCGTGCCCGTGGCGGGCGAAGATCCGCAGCACGGTCAGCGTCGTCAGGTGCCCGACGTGCAGGCTCCTGGCTGTCGGGTCGAACCCGGCATAGACTGCGATCCGCTTGCCCGTGGCGAGGACCGCGTCGAGCCCGCGGATGTCGGAGCAGTCCTTGACCAGCCCGCGGCGGTCCAGTTCGCGGATTGGTTCGCTGTCGAACACGGTCATCTGAAGCCCCTGGTTGCCGCGGTGAATGGGGATTGCCGCCGCCGCGCGCGACAGATGCCGGCCGACGGCTTGCGGTGTCCAGCCAAATCCTAGCACCGAAGTTTATTTTGCCAACATTTAGGACGCGGCGGGGCCGAAGACCTAGTCCCGGGAAACGGGGCCTGCCCCCGGCCTTGGCGAACGCGGCCCCTCCGGCAGCAGTCCGAGGTTTATGGCCCTGGTATGGATAATCGTCACGGGAAGGCACAGCTCGCCGGCCACCTTGCGGTCGCTTCCGCCATGCCGCGACCACGCGTCGCGAAAACGTGGCGCCGGCGTGAGGAAGGCAAGCGCGAACCAGACCGCCTCGAGCCTGGCGCGGGCATACGGCCCGCGCCCCGCAATTGCCGCGGGCACCGCGAGCATGACCGGTTCGTCCGCGGGATGGCCATCCGGCACATCGCAATGGCCGAGGTGCAGCACGAGGTGGCCGAGCGCCTCAGACAGTGCCCAAAGGTTGGTCCCCGTCGCCACGAAACAGTCGAGGCGCTCTGCCACGAGCAGGAGCGATTTCGGATCAGGACTGGGCCTCACGTCGCCGTCAAGCGAGACGAGGAATTCCGCAAGCCAGTCAGGCCGCTCGCGCTGCGCAGCCCGCGCGGCCCACTCCTCCGCCACGGCGTCAACGTCGGCGCGGCTCAGGAAACAGCCAGCCGGGCAGCATACCGGCTGCGCAAGCGACAGCGAGCGGCTGTCGCGCCGCCTCGGTGTCACAAGCCTTGAGTCCACGTCGCCCATGCATCCAAACTTTCGCCAGACCGGCCGGGATAATACACATCCCGCCATTCTTGACAACAAGTTTGAGCCGGCGGCGGCGTCCCCCTCCACGGCAAGGAACGCCAGCGGAACATCCGTGCGGACAGGCGTTCAGTTGAGCGGCATCGGCTGCGCGTCGGGCTGCCGCATGCCGGCCGGTTGGGGCGGCGTTTCCTGCGCAACCAGGGCCACGAGCAGATCGTGGACGGGCTCACGGAGCCATGCCGCGGCGAGGGTTGCGGCGACGCCGACCGACAGGGCCATTGCGGCAAAGCTGAGGCTGCCCATGCCAGGCTTCCGGCCGCGGCGGCGCATTGAATTCACGTGGGTGGAATCCCTGTCAACCATCGCGCCCTCCGGGTCCGAAATGTCAGGATACCCTCCCGCGGCTCGCCCGTGAAACCCCAAAAGGACAGCCGTGCGCCAGCAATTCTTGCCATACATGGCTGGCATGTGCCGGGCGGCGGCGGTGCCGGAGGCAAAAAATACGGGGATCGGAGGGGCACGCGGTAACGAGTCCTTGCGCAGCGCGACGGCGGTTGCCACATCCTTGCAATAGTGGCATGAAGCTGGAGGGTGCGATGGGCAACCGGACTGCAGTCCAAGGAATGACCGTCGATCCGGCCTGGGCGCGTGAGCTCGATGACGCCATCTGGGTGGACCGGCTGCCCAGGGGATACCGGGCAACCGTTTCGATCGCCGATGTGGCTGGCATGGTTCCGGCCGGGAGCATCGATGACATGATAGCCGCGGCCCGCGGGCTCAGCTGCGGCGCCGGGGCATCCGCGGAGCCGGGCGCGCGGAAAGAAGGCATGCTGATTCCGCAGATCGCGCGCGGTGCGGCGAGCCTGCTGCCCGGGCGCAGCAGGTCCGTTGTCGCCCACATCACGGAGTTCAGCCTGGACGGGGCGCCCTTGTCGCACCGCCTGGCCCGCGCGTCGTTCCGCAGCCGTGCCAAGCTTTCCCATGAGGACTTCGAATCGATTTTCCTCGGGGACGACGCGCTCAGCCCGACGGTGCGCGACGCGGTGACGCTCGCCTCGCTCCTGTGGCGCAGGCGGGTGGCCAGCGCCGGCCTGCCCGACTGGGAGTCCGCATTCGATGCGGACGGGCACCTCCGCGAAGGCTGCCCCGCCGGCCTGCTCGCCCAGTCTGTCGTGCACGAGTTCATGGTTGCCGCGAACACCTGCGCCACCAGGGTCGTCCGTCTGGCTCGCATGCCGATGATCTACCGCAACCAGGGCCCGCGCGAGGGCGGCCCGGTTGGACGCTACGAGACGGCTTGCCATGGCCACGACAGGCTCGGCGAACCTGCATATGGCCAGTTCACGTCGCCAATCAGGCGGTACACCGACCTGGTGAACCAGCGCATAGCCTGTGCCGCCGCGGAACGTGCCGACGCGCCTTACGACGAAGTCTCGCTGGCGCCGGTCTGCGCCGAAGGCAACCGGGCCGTCCAGGCCGCCGAGGCGGAAGCCAGGCCGCGCGGCCTGGCCGGACACCCCGGCCCGGGCAGGGCAGCGGATCCGCCGCTGCCCTGCCTGGATTCGATCGCGTTCCGCTGGGCTGCGCGTCGGTCGGGGACACTGGCTCCCGAGACGGCCTGCGGACGGGAGGTTCAGAGACGGGCGCGTGACGGACTGCTGACACACGACGATGTTGCATGGCTCCTGTTCGCCTGCGCGGACATTGCGCCTGCGGAGGTCCGCGCAGGGATCCTGCACAGGCTGACTGCCAACCCTGCGGAGATGGCGCGGATCTGGCGATGCGGCACCGCCTCGCATTGCCTTCCGCCTTACGATGCCTGGACCCGCCCCGCCGGGGGAGACTGGGTGGCATCCGCCATTTCCGGCGGCCACGCCGGCGAGGCCCGCGACAGGGATCCGGTCCGCGCCCGCGGACTGGCGCTGATCCGGCTCGCCGCCGCCGCCACCGGGGTTGGGCTTCCCGCCCATCTGCAGGAAGGGAAAGGGCTTGTGCTCGCGGATGCCCTGGCGAAAGCGAGGCTTGTGTCGCTGTGCCGCTTCATGGGCTGGGGCGGCCCAGACTTCCTCATCGTGGACCGCAGCGCTGGCGGACCCCCGCATTTTGGCGGTCATGTCGAAGTGGCCGCGGAGACCTTCGGCTACCGCTCTCCAGTGGTCCATGCGTCCAGCCTGCGCAGCGCCAGCGCCGCGGCTTCCGCGCTCGCGCTGGCCGCGCTGAACCCCTACGCCGACTGCCTGCTGCAGGACAATCTGCGCCGCTACGGCCCAGACATCAGCATCCTCGAAGGCGAACATACGGTCCAGCGGCCACTCGCTGCGCTGGCTGACTTCTGTCGCCACAATGGCGCGGCGCACCGCTGCGTCTGGTTCGCCGAGATGGCGTCATCCAAGCGCTTCGAGTGCGCCCTGGAGGTCTCTGCCGGCGGCAACACGCTGCGCGCGCTGGGTGCCGGCGCGCACCGGATGGAGGCCATGGAGACCGCTGCGCGGGATCTGGCAGGGGCGCTGCTCGGCTATGGCGGACCGCGCGCCAGTGGCGTCGCCCGGGAGCTGCAGAAGGAAATCACACGGCCGGCCGAGATGTGCATGGCCATGTAGGACGCAGCAAACCTCCTGGTGAATCCTACCAGGGGATTTCCTTGTCAAGCTCATCTCCCCCGGTGGGCGGACGGCGGCCGCCAGGATGGACGGCGGCTGTCCGGTCCGGGAGGGATTCCGGGCCGCCGGCCTCCAGGGCATGATGCTCCCCGACCGCAGGAACGGGCGGCTCCTCGTCCGCCGGCATGGATGCCAGCATGCTTCCCCGGCCTCCCCGCGGCGGTGGCGCGACCGCGGGAGGCACGGATGATGGAGCCGGTGCTGGCGTGGCGGCAGCGGATGGCGCGGGCTGGGAGCCAAAGCCAGCCGTCCTTCCCCGGCCGCCGAAGGCTGGGCGCTGCGACGGACCAGGCGCCGGGCCGGCGGGCTTGGAGGGTGCCGGGGACAGCCCGGCTGGCGCGACTGGATGGCCAACGGCGGAGGCGGCGGCGGTGCGCATGACACCAGGCCGGCCCCCTGGTCGGCCGAACGGCGACGCACCGGCCGGGCGTGCCGGCGGCGAAGCCGGACGGACGGGCACCTGGGCGGCGCGAAACCCGACAGGGCCGGACGGCGCCGCTGCCAGGACAGGCGGCGCGGATGGCATCACCGTGAATTCGCCCTGGCGCTCGAGGACCACGATGCCGCCGGAGCCGTCCATTTCCCCGCGGACCCGGACGAGGTCGCCTATCCGGGCCGCTGCCGGCTGACCGCGCACCCGTACCACCACCTGCGCGGCTTCCCCCTGGCGCCGGCCGAATGCCAGCGTGAATTCCGCTGGAGCGCCGCAGGCGACCACCCGGCCAAGGACGCATGCGTCCGCGAATGTGATGTCGCCCGGCTCGTCCACGCGCAGATCCCCCCGCAGGAATATCCGGAAAGCCTAACGCCGGGGCTACCGGAGGGCAAGCAGATTGTTGACAGCTACGCCGACTTTCCGCTCGAACCTTGCCAGGCGGTCAGCTATCCTTGCCCGGAATCACGGCAGGCAGTCTGGCATGGAAGCGCTCGTCACCTTCACCTATCAGGTCGGCTATGTTCCGCCCAAGTGCCACAACACCAGGTCGGCGCATTTTAGGGGCAGGACGGCCGTCGAGATCGCGGAGCTGGCACGGGCTGACGCGGCGCCTGCCTTCCGGGTGGCGTCAGGGTCAAACCGCCGCTTTGCGGCGCTTGAAGGCCGACCGCGCCTTGTCGTGGCGCACGCCGGGCGGCTGTGGGCCGAGCATGGCGCCCTGGACGTGTTCCGCGCCCTGCTGGCGGCCGAGCCTCCGGTTGAGGGAACGCCGTTCGACGCGGCCAAGCGGCTGGCATTCACCGGCTACGACGGCAACAGGAGGCTCTTGGCCAGCGACACTCCCGCGTCGCTGCGGCGGCAGTGCGGCGAGCTGCGCCGCCTAGAGGACGATGGCGGCGCAGCCAAGACGCTTGAGATCCAGCGCCGCGCCAGGGACATTCTGATCATTGGGGACACCGTTTTCGTCAGGACATGCGAGCCGATCTGGAGAGCCGCCAATGGGCGGCTGGCGGTATCCGCGGCGCCGGCCGATCCCGGGGAGCCTTTCGCCGATGCCGGCGATCTCTACCTCGGCAGCCACAGCGCCTGCTGGCGCGCCGACCGCCGTGACGAGGCGCTGGCATCCGCGGGGAAACCAACCGGCGCCGGGCCTGTGGCGGACGGCGGGGACGAAGTGATCGAAGTGCTCGATCCGGCATATGTCCGGTTCGCCGACGACAGCCGCGCGCTCGCCGCCGCCGCCGGGTGGATTGCGGCGACGCTCTCCGAGCACCTTGCCGCCATGCCCAGGTGGGTCGTCGAGCGGTTCTACGACATCCGCGAAGCGCTGGCGGCGACCGGCGGGCGCAACGGCCCGGCGGTGGTCGCGGCCGTGTCGTCCTTCGCCGCCGACGGCGCGGATGGGCCTGCCGCGGAAGATGCGGCGGCGGCCCTCGCAAGGGCGTGGGAGATCTCGGCGTCCGCCCTGGACCGATGGGACCGCCGTCCGGCGGACGGCCGCGAATGGCAGCATCTTGGCCTGCCGCTGACGGCGACGCTCCGCCCCAATCGCGCCGGCAGTGTGCGTGAGGTGTTGGACCTCGAGGCGGCTGGCGTGCTGGCCCGCGCTGTCGGCGCCGATTTGGCGTGGATGGAGCAGATGGCGGCAGGCGGCAGGGCCAGGCTTCTCGCAGTCGATGGCAAGAAGGCATTGCAAACCCCGACATCGCAGGCAGCGGTGCTGGTGGTGGACCGGGACGGCATGCCGGAGGTGGCAGGCTCCGTTGTCCGCGAAGGGCTGGGTGGCCCTGAACCGTTCACGGAGGCCGCCATCGGACATTTGCGGCAGGCGGCGGGAGCCGGCCTGCCGGACGACACCGCACCGCAGAGGGGTCCTCGCACATGAGGCTCACGATCCCCGTCCAATACCAGGCGACATTCCTTGAGCGCCGGAGCCGCACGCCGCGCTCCTGCTATCTCGAGGGCATTGCCTATGCCGAAGTCAGGGAGATTCCCGTCCATGACGTCAGCACGGCGTTCCTGGTCGCCGACACGTCGGGCCTGTCGCCGGGACTCGGACCCGTCGGGGGGCGGCCGCGGCGGATCATCCTCCACGGCGGGCAGCTCTGGCGGGAACTGATGGACGAGGCGTCATTCCGGGCGCTTGTCGAGGAGAAAGGCACCGACCCGGAGGCATGGGCGGAGGTCCGGTACGACAACCCATTTGCACCGCCGGACGGCAATTCCCTGTGCTGGATGCCGGAGCTGGACACGACCACCCACGAGGAGGCCGCCCGCCAGTCCGCCGCCGGGATTCGCGAATGGAACGATGATGGCGGCATCGGCCGCATGCAGGAAGTCCAGCTCCGCGCCAACCGCATGCTCGCGGTCGGCGGACAGGTGTTCGAAGCCTGCGAGGAGCCTTGCTGGACCGTCGGGATGCACGAGGGCGAAGCGGTTGTCCGCCTCGCCATGTACGGACCGGAGGCGGCCGCGGCGCTCCGGAAGCTGCAGGATGCCAGTTACTGGCACTGGCAAAACCGCCTGCCGCCGGCGCAGATGTTCCACATCGGCCGCGAGCAGGACGCCGTGCTGTGCGCGCGCGAGATGGGAACACTGACCGAGCCGCGCGCGCGGCGTGTCCGCATAGCCGCAAAGGTGAGAATTTTGCGTCCGGACACCGCCGTGTTGGCGGATGACAGCCTGGCCATAGAGGAGGCCGCATGGCGGGCGTGGCGGGTGCTGGAAAAACACCTGCCATCCGCCCCCCGCGACGCGGGCCTCGCCATTATCGCGCTCCGGGATGCGCTCGACGCTGGCGGCGGGCGCGCCACTGCCGACCTGGGCGATGCGGTGACCGGAATTGCCAGGCACTGGCAACCGAAAGAAGCCGCCGAAAGCCAGCGCAGCGAAATCTTTGGCGACTGCGCGCATGCATTCCACACTCGGGGATCGGGCGGCGCCAAATACGGCAGCCATGAGGCTTTCCTGGGCCACGCGCTGGAATCCTGCTGGGTGGCGAGCCGCCGCTGGCAGCGGCGCCCACCGGACGGACGCGAATGGGCGCATCTGGCCGCCACGCCACTGTTCACGCGGTCCGGCGCGGCCGAGGCCCGCGAGATCATCACGCTGGCGGAGGCCCGGGAGCTGGGCGGACAGCTTGGGGCAAGCCTGGATGCTGACGCGGCTGCGGCGTCCGAGGGAAGGCTCCGTCTGATCGCCGCCATGGACGGCGTTTCGTTCACCGGGGCCGCCACCGCCGATCCCGACACCGGCAGGATAGAAAGGATGGTCGGGCGCGCCGGGAGGCCGCCTTCGCGGACGGCGTCCGCAATCCTTGAGAGCCATGCCGCCACGCTCGCGGCGCAGGCCGGAGCGCCCCGCATGGTCCGCTGAACCGGGCTCCTGGATTTCCGGCTCGCGGGATTTTGTTGACAAACCTTACGCAGATCGGTTTTTTTTGGTGAGACTTGCCGCCGGGGGCCGCCATGCGTCAGATCCGCACATTGTTCGACAGCATCCTCGGTGTCAGCCTGGGTGAATCCAGTCTCAGTCCGCGCACGAAGCGCCTGCTTGACGGCGGCCGGACGAAAATTGCCAAAAAAGTCGCCGAGGAGGCGACGGAAGTCGCGCTTGAGGCAGTGGCCGGAAGGCGCGCCGGCGTCGTCGGGGAGAGCGCCGACCTGCTCTACAACCTCGTCGTCCTCTGGGTGGATTCGGGCGTCCGGCCGGAGGACGTGTGGGCGGAAATGGACAGGCGGAGCGAGAGCCTGGGCATCGCCGAAAAGCTCCCCAAGCCAGGGCGGCCAAAGCCTGCCCCGGCAGCCGCCAAGCCAGGCACCGCCAAGCACGCGGCCCCGGCGGCCAGGCCGGGAAAGAAGAGGCCGAAGAAGCCGTCTGGCAAGGTCAAGGTCCGTGCCGGCAAGCGAAACGGCGTTTCCCTGGCGATGGGCGCGCTGGCCAGCCTGCAGCCATGATCACCGGGTCCGTGCCGACCAGCTGGCGGCCAGGCCGGACGCCAGCGCCGCCGCACGCCGCTGCGACGGGTTCCGGCGAGCTTCGTCAGCCTCGACCAGCCGCCTGAGCCGCGCCAGCAGGACCATCTCCCGGCTGGCGATGCGCTGGCAGGCATCCCGCATCTCGCAAATCTGGGGCTTGAACTTGCGCGATCGCCGCCATTCGCGCGCTGCCTCGTCGACCGCCCATGCGGGGAACTCGCCCAGATCCTCTGCCCAGTCCTCGGCGATGGCGAACTCAACCTCCGGCGGGTTCGGGTCCGAGCGGTAGTGCGAGAGCAGCGCAAGGACCCGCGTTAGCAGCCTGCCCTTCTCGGCGGGCGCCATCGCCGCTTCGACCTGCCGCAGGAGCTGGTGTGCGGCAGTGGCCTGCGCCGCGTCCATGGGCATGGGCTCCCAGTGCTCGATGGCGTAATAGGATGTCTCCGTGAACCGGAACTCCTCCTTCTGCGGGCGCAGCAGGGCGTCGAGCGGCCCGGGGATTCCGGGCAGGGCAGGTCGCCCGCCTCCGTGCGCGCGGACCGCAAGGCTTGCGGGCGCGGAGGCGGGCGACTGCACGGCGGTCCGGTCAACGTGCACGGCTATGCCTGCCGGGGCACCGCTGAGCCGCGGTCCGCGGCAAGGCTCCAGGCCGCGAACCGCTCAAACCTCGCGTCCTGGAAGCGGCGGTGGGTGCCCGCGGGGACGGATGGAGCCCCTCCGCGCGCCGCTGCGCGGCCGGATGGACTGCCTGCCGTGCGGCGGTCGTCGATGAGCCAGGAAAGCCACATGTCGTCCTCGCCGCCGGCGCGGACCGGATATCCCTTTGCCCGGCAGCGGGACACGAAGAGCGCGGTGTGCTCGGCGATGTCGGCGTCAGGGTACAGCCCCAATGCCCGGCTGACCGCGGCATCGGACGGCTGCCAGGTGGCCTGGATCGGCTGCGGCGCCGCTGCCTGCGCGGCAAAACCGGATTCCAGCGCCGTGGCCCGCGCGCTGCGGGCAGGCTGATTCTGTTCAGGATCAGCCTGATTCATGTCAGCGGACTGACGGGGGGTGTCACCGTCGGCGACGGGGGCTGTCACCGGCCCGACGGGGGCCTGTCCGGCCTCCGGGGCGACGGACAGCACACGGTAACGGCACGACGTGGTGCCGCCGTTCGTCCGGGTCCGGGCTTCCTTCTCAAGCAGGCCGGCCTCCACCAGCTCGCCGATGACGCGGTTCACCCATGGCCTGCTCCGCTTCAGCCATCTGGCCAGTGTCGCCTGCGACGGCTCGCACAGCCCGCTCTCGTCGGCGTATGTTGACAAAGCTGACAGCACGCAGAAGTGGTCAGCCTCGATGGCCGGATGGCGCAGCCACCAGGCATGCACCTTGCCCCACCGCGTGATTCCAGTTCCTTCATGGCCCATGGCCGCCATCGCCCGTCCCTTCCAGCATAGCGGCCAGCATCCGCGCCGTCCGCTCCCGTCCACAAGCCCGGGACAGGAATGGCGGTCAAACAGAAGATGGCTCCGGCGGGGAGGTTTGCGGTGCAGGTGGGATGGACTGGCGTGCGGGACGGGGAGGTCTGCGGTGCGGGTGGGTAGGTTTGCCGTGCATTAGGGCTGGCCGGATGCCGCCGCCGGCCGCATTGCCGAGTCCCGGACCATCCCGCCGCGCGGCAACGCGGCGGTTTGCCGTGCGAAGCGGGCGGTTTGGGATGCGCAGAAGGGAGGCCTGCGGTGCGGACAGGGCGGTTTGCGGTGCGCTTCCGCCACGGCCGCGCCCGGGCTTCCAGCCGGGCACAGGATGGCACGCGCGGGTAGGTTTGCGGTGCGGGTCGGCACCGTGGGGCAGGATAGGCGGTTTGCGGTGCAGGACGGCGCCGGGGAGGCCGTAATGGGCAGGTTTGCGGTGCAGGGCCGCATTGCCCGGCATTCTGCAGGTCTCCGTATGGGGAGGTTTGGGGTGCGGGCATGGCGTCGCTCGCGGGCGCAGGCGCGGCCGAAGCGCACGGCAAACCTCCCCCGCAGCCCGGCCATTTCCGCACGCTCAAAGTGCACGGCAAACCGTCCCAAAGCTGGCGTCTTGCCCGGCTATCCCCTGCCATCGGCGGCCCGGGAAACCGGATCGGCCCATGCCAGCGGCAGTGCACGGCAAACCTACCGGTCCGGGCACGGGCCGACCCTCCGGCTATCCGGCTCTCCGGTCCGGATACCATGCCGGACGGCCACATCCCGGGAAGGTGACGCGCCGCGGGGCTGCCAACCGCACCGCAAACCTCCCCATGCGCATGGCTGGCCTTCCCAACCGCACCGCGAACCTACCCGTTCCGGCGCGCATTCGGCCGAATTGCACTTGCGCGGACTCGGATCGCTCCGCATGGTGCCGCAATGAGTTCGCCAGGGGAGCGCCTATGAGCGTGCGGCCGGAAGTCCGGAGGGCTGTCAGCATACCAGCCCAGCTGGCCCTGTTCGAGGTGTTCGACCCGAAGAACACGAACATGGTGGCGCTGTACGATCTTGCCCCACGGTTTGTCTTTGACGGGCGTGACGGTGAAGCAAAGAAAAAGCTCATCGAGCGGGAATTCAGCTTTTCCGGAAAACGGTACCGAATCACGCTGAAACCGACGATACTGCGGACCGACAGCGGCGACGTCGTCGACCGCTACCTGGGCGAGCGGGAGCAGATCGTCGAGGAGGTCATCCGCCGCCTTGCGGGCAACCAGAACCGGGTGACCCTGCACGGGGAGAACAAGGTGCGGTTCCCCTTCACGGTCTATGAGGTCAGGGAGGAATTGCGGCGGGTCAAGCATTCCTACAACAGGGACGAGATCCGTGAGGCGATCACCCTGCTCAACGAGGTGCGGATGAAAATCGAGCTCCTTGATGACCGCAGGCAACCGCTGCTGTCCGCATCCGCGTTTCCGGTCATGGGCATGCGCAAGGGGGAAGAGGACGACAGCGAGACTTTTGTGGAGTTCAATCCTCTGGTGGCCGACGCAATCCGCATGCTGTCCTTCCAGCAGGTGAGCTACGAGCTCCTCATGGAAATCCGCGACCCTGTCGCCAGGTGGCTGATGAAGCGGCTCCATATCCAGATCGGCGCGACAGGCGAACAGGTCCACCAGATGAGCGCGACCGAAATCCGCAGGGACAGCGGCATGTCCGAATGGAAGACAACCCGCAACCTTCTGCGCCGCGTCGGGCAGGCGGTCGAGCTTCTCGCGAACAAGGGAATCCTGGACGGCATAGACCTGAGCGAGCAGAAGACCGGGAAGCGCAAGGACGACATCCTGTTCACCATGAGTGCCTCGGCCGAGTTCATGGCTGAGGCGAGGTCCTGCAAGCAGCGCGCCGACGACAACATCCTGGAGTTCAAGCGTGCGACCAACGGGCGGGATCCGGCGCGGGACTTCGTGCCGCTGCCCAGCGGCGATGCCTACCGCCTTCGTGACCGGGTCCGGCGGAGGTTACGCCAGAGTTCCACAGCGTCTGCGCCTGCCCAGGCCGAAAGACTCCAAAGGCTGACCTGATTGCTTCTCGCTTGCCTGCGGCCGCCGTAACTGAAGAAGGCGTCCTTTGAGCGGTGGCTGCAGGCATGAAGAAAACGAACTTCTGCACCAGGAAGGCCGCCAGCGGCTCGCCGGCACAGGCCGTAACCGAGCTGCGCGGCGCGGACGCCGTCCATACGCTTCATGGCGTGACTGGCCCCACGGAGCCTCTTCTCATAGAGGCCATCGAGTGGGGCTTTGTGGCGGGCATCATCAGCCTTGCCCTCGAGGCGGTGGCGCAGGCAGCGTCCCCGGATGGCAAGGCGCCCCGTCCCGGCCTTGTGGCAGCCAGCCTGGTCCGCGGTCCGGACGGCAGGCTTCATCCGCAGGAAGATGCGGGGCAGAACCGCGATGCACAGCCCGGGCACGGCGCCGTGCCCGGCGGGCCTGATGGCAGGGCGGAAGTCGTGTCCGTCAGGTTCCAGAAGGGCAGGGCAGGCAAGGTCGTGATGCCCGTCCAGAATGCATGGGACCGCGAGCGGCTGCGCCTGGCCGGGGCGCCGGTCGTGGCTGTCTGGAGCGAGCCCGACACCGAGGTTTGCCAGTTTGCGGTCATAAGCAAGCCTGATGCCGAGTCTCTCCGTGGCACGCTGTTCCGGTGTGCCACGGCCCGCCCGCATGGCAGCGGCGCGATCGTGATGAGCTATGAGGACGGCAAGCTGGGCCCGTCGAACGGCCCGGCGGTCAAGTTCATGGACGGGGCGGGGGCACAATCCGCGGCCCCCATCTTCTGCCTGGAAGGCTCGCGCGTGTCCCCCGCCGCCCACGCGGCGGGCAGGATGCAGCCGTT
>Ga0302319_10005372_pt1 | contig 25767 bp, 21 predicted proteins | sample Bog_T0_2_FD_203319 | JGI IMG/M metagenome (GOLD analysis project Ga0302319, IMG submission 203319) | Peat permafrost microbial communities from Stordalen Mire near Abisko, Sweden - Bog_T0_2 | ecosystem: Environmental > Terrestrial > Soil > Wetlands > Peat | place: Sweden: Abisko, Stordalen Mire...
TCTGATCCGTCTCATCGGCGCTGGAGGAGCCTGATTTGTAATGGCTGACGTACACAAAAAACACATTGGAGGCGTTGGTGGCCACCCCGGCGGGGGCGAATTCATAACGCACCGGCTGCCGGTACACCCCGTTGCCGGAACCTTCCGGTGTGACGATTCCGACCGAAGCCACCAGTTGCAAGGTGGTGGTGTTGTAAACCAGGGCATTCGGCCCATTGCCATCCGCCACATCCCCGCCTTCCTCCGTGGCTTGATAAGGACTCATCGCGTACATTCCCGGAGCGTTGTAAAACGAATTCAGCCCGTTCACGATCGGCTGAATGGTGGTTGGATTGCTGGTGGTTTCTTCCAGGGCAAGAATGTCGATCGGCCGGGCAGGATCACTGCCCAAATTTTCCTCGCCAATCCCCTCCAGCACGCCGCCGGCCTGCACATCGGTCGAATTGTTATTGGGCGCGATCAGGCCCGGCAACGGGGTGGTCGCGCCATCAATATCGTCTTCGATGTTGTAGGAGACAATGCGCAGCGTCCGCGTCTGTGCCGGGGTGTTCAAGGCTGGAAAACCAATCGCCAAAAGGGCCACCAACAAGTGCATCCATTTAAGGTGGTTGTGTTGCATATATTAGATTGTTAAATAGCGAGCTATCCATAGACGTATGCCATGGAAATTACGGGATCCTTGGAGCGATGGATAAACCAATTACCCTCACTCTGGATAGAGTGTAGCAGGGGAACTCACGCGTGGCAAGTAACGATTTAGCAAATAACGATTCGACAGTAACGATTCGGTGAAATCAATCCGCATGGAAATAGAACCGAACCATAAAGTTGAGTCACGCCTCCGGACACAGCCAGGCAGTCCGTGATCTGCACAGGACTGGTCGGAATGGCTGTGCCACCCAAGGCTCCTTGCTTAAGCAACATGACCACCCGGATCGGACATTGGCAAATTCACCCAACACTTTTTGGGAACTTATCCACATTTTACGATTGGTTTTTAGTGCATAGGCAACCTGAGTTTCCCGGGCCTCCTGGAATAGACCGTGGTCATGATGAATTATCCTTGGATATCGCAGGTTGATTTTGAGAATGTCTTATTGACGCACCTTCCGGCACAGGCTGATTGGCCTGAAATGCAAGCTTGATTTTGATCTGCTTTGCCCCAACTTACTTTTTCGAGCGTGGGGCACCCGGTGATAAACAAGGCAAGTTTTGCAAAACATTGTAAACTAAATGGAACTTAAACTCATCAGTCTGATCGGCTGGGTCACCATGATCGCGGTGGCTTGGTCAATTTCGTACAACCGGAAAGGCTTTCCGTGGCGGACAGTCATCTGGGGAATCGGCCTGCAATTCTCACTCGCGTTGTTGATCCTGCACACCCGGACGGGCAAGGAGATTTTCATCGTGGCCGGCAAGGTGGTCCAGAAGCTGATCCAGTTCTCGACGGACGGAACGAAGTTTGTGTTCGGACCGCTGGCGGATGGCGACGCGATGGGCAAAGTGTTTGGCCCGGAACACGGCCTGGTTTTCGGAGTGCTCGTCACCGGCACCGTGGTCATCGTGTCCGCGCTTTCATCGCTGTTCTATCATTGGGGCATTTTGCAGCGGGTCGTGCATGTGGTGGCCTGGGTGATGCGCAAGGCGATGGGCACCAGCGGCAGTGAAACCCTGTCGGCCGCGGCCAACATCTTCATGGGGCAGACGGAGGCACCGCTCGTCATCCGGCCGTATGTTCCGCGCATGACGCGGAGCGAGTTGATGACCATCATGGTCTGCGGCATGGCGCACATTGCGGGCGGGGTGGCGGCGGTGTATGCGGCCATGGGCATGGCGGCGGGTTACGAAAACACCGCCGGGCACCTGCTCACCGCGTCCGTCTTAAACTGTCCGGCCGCCCTGCTGATTGCCAAAATCATGCTGCCGGAAACAGAGGTCAGCGAGACCGCCGCCTCCTCGCCCGCCACGGTGCCGCGCACCACGGCCAATTCCATTGATGCGATCTGCCGCGGCGCGGGCGACGGTTTCCAGCTCGCGCTGAACATCATCGCCATGCTCATCGCGTTCATTGCCATCATTGCGCTGGCCAATTACGTGGTGGGATATCCGCAAACGCATCTCGGCGTGAAAAACCCGGTGACGCTCCAGATGTTTTTCGGCTGGATCAACGCGCCCTTTGCCTTTCTCATGGGCGTCCCGATCCAGGATTGCGTGAACATTGGACAAATCCTGGGTGAACGCATCGTGTTGAACGAGTTCGTCGGCTACCTCGACCTGACCACGCATGCGAAGCAGCTGGCGCTGGACCCGCGGAGCTTCACGATCGCGACTTATGCCCTGTGCGGTTTTGCGAATTTCTCCAGCATCGCGATTCAAGTCGGCGGGATTGGTTCCCTCGCCCCGGAACGTCGCAGCGAAATGGCGCGGTTCGGTTTCCGCGCGATGGTTGGCGGTCTGCTCGCGGCCTACATGACCGCCTCGCTTGCGGGCTTTTTGCTGTAGCAGCCGGTTGAAATATCCAAGTGACGCCGCGTGAGGGTACGCGGCCGACACGATTTCGAGGGAATTCACCGGCTTGGCAGGCCCCGTGCCCTCACCGGGCGGGGTTTTCAACCGGCTGCCAGGAGACTGACTGAAAATTTCGGCGGAGGCGGCGGCGAGCGCTGCCGATCATCGGCATTTCGGGTGGGGGCAAGGCCGCGGCAAGATTGAAATGATCGACGAATCAGGCGAGATTGCGTGGTCCAAAAGCGTGCTTCAACAATTCCGTCATGGGGACACGCAATTCATTTGGTCCGTCACAGAAACCGTAAATCTCAGCCTGCGGGCCGAATTCGTTGATGACCTGCCGGCATGCGCCGCAGGGAGCCGTGGGATCCGGGGTCGGGGTATAAACCACCACCGCCGTAAGCTGTGTTGAGCCGCCGGCGACCGCCTGGGCAATGGCGTTACGCTCGGCGCAGATCGTCAGGCCAAACGAAGCGTTCTCCACATTGCATCCGGAAAAAATCCCGCCTTCGGCCGTCAAGACGGCAGATCCCACTGGAAAATGACTATACGGGCAATAGGCTTTTTTAGCGGCGTCCATCGCAGCCGCGCGCAACTGCTGGAGGACCGCCGCCGAAATCGGGGGGATGTCTGGTTCGGGCTGCATCTTCAGTGTGGGAGCATTGTGCCGCGACCGGGCGCAGACACAACCCCTTTTTCCTTCACCTGACTGGCGGGAGTTCCCGGAAGATAAATTGACGGGAAGGGCGCCGCGCTGAGGCCGCAAAATTCGTTGCCTTAAATTATGGGGGCTGCGAAGATCAATCCAACAAGCTGGTCCGCAAGACATGCGCTGCAATTGGAGCCGCATACCACGCAGCGCCGGAAAAGCCGGAGTTTGACCGCCAACAGGCGGAACGGAAGAGAAACCATTGATGAACTTTCTATCGCTCATCGAACAGAAGCGCGAAGGCCAAATTCTCACGGCAGAACAGATACGTGAGTTTGTCCAGAAATATACCGCCGGAAACATTCCCGACTACCAGATGGCGGCGATGCTCATGGCCGTTTACTTTCGTGGTCTCAACCGCGCCGAAACCACCGCCTTGACGCTGGCCATGCGGGATTCCGGCGAGGTGCTGCAATTTCCACGGGATCAACGCCCGCTCGTGGACAAACATTCCACCGGCGGCATCGGTGACAAGGTCTCGCTGCCGCTCGCACCGCTGCTGGCGGCCCTGGGCTTTCGCGTGCCGATGATCTCCGGTCGCGGTCTCGGCATCACCGGCGGCACGCTGGACAAGCTGGATGCCATTCCCGGTTTCCAGACCTGGTTGCCCGCCAGACAAATTGTGAAGCAAGTCCAAACCGTCGGTTGCGTCATCTGCGGCCAGACGGACAAAATGGTGCCCGCTGACAAAAAGCTATACGCGTTGCGTGACGCCAGCGGCACGGTGCCGAGCATTCCGCTCATCACCGCCTCGATCCTTTCCAAAAAACTCGCCGAAAGCCTGGACGCGCTGGTGCTGGATGTAAAATTCGGCTGCGCCGCGTTCATGCAAACCAGGGCGGACGCGAACAAGCTGGCCCGAAAAATGATAGCCCTCGGCCATGAGTGCGGAATGAACACCCGCGCGATGCTTACCGACATGAACACGCCGCTGGGCCGCGCGGGGGGGAACTGGCTGGAAGTAAAGGAAAGCGTTGCGTGCCTGGAAGGCACCGGCCCGGCCGATTTGTGGCAGCTGGTGATTGAGTGCGCCGCCCAGCTGCTGGTTCAAACGGGCCGAACAAAGTCAATCGCCACCGCGCGCGAGCGGGCGGAAAGCTGCATGGAATCCGGCGCGCCGCGTCAAAAATGGCGGGAGATGATCGTCGCCCAGGGCGCAGACTGGAAGGCATACAACCGCAAACTCGCGGTGGATTCCACGGCGCAAACCATGGTGGAGCTCAAGGCGGAAAAGGCGGGTTTTGTCTCCAAATGTGATGCGCAAGTCCTGGGCGAAGTGATTCGGGATTTGGGTGGCGGCCGGCTCAGCAAAGATTCCATCATCAATTATGAGGTGGGCGTGGATCGCCTGGCGAAACCCGGCGACCGCATCGGCAAGTTCGGCGTATTATGCCGGGTTCACGCGGCCGACGCAACCCGGGCGGCGGCGGCAATTGCGCGGCTGAAAAAGGCGTTTGAAATTTCCGGACGGCGGCCAAAAATCACCCCCTTGATTGCGGCGATCATCAAGTGAAAACGGGAAGGCATTCTTTGAGCAACCCGGCCGGGGATTAAGCGGCAATCCGCCGCGGCAAAACCGTCAGGGCGTGACTGGCCGCCATCACAGCTTGAATTCCTGGTCAAAAATCCGCTGGCATTCAAGCATCACGTAACGGTCGGTCATGCCGGCGATGTAATCGCAGACTGCGCGATGCAGGCCACATTTTTTGAGCCGTTTTTGGGAGCTTTCACCCATTTTCTTCGGGTGGGCGAGATAATAGTTGAACAGTTGCTCGAGCATTTTTACCGCGCGCAGGTTGGGCTCATAGACGGCGGTATGGTAATATAAATTCTTGAATAGATAATCGCGCAGCTCCTGATTGAGTTCGCGGCGCCCGGGACTGTGTCGCACGAGAGCTTTGGGGAAACGCCGGACCTGGTCGGCGGAATTAACGCCGGCCTCGCCGATCAGCCGCTCGCTGTTCTCAACGACATCGTTGATTTGCATGTCAATGATGGTGCGGATGGTGAAGTAGCGGCGGCTTTCGTCGGGCAGATTCCCGTATTCCTTCCTGACCAGCTTCGCCGCATGCGCCCAGACGCGGACGTGGCGGATGAGCTCCTTTTCCGAGAGCAATCCGGAATCCAGTCCGTCGTCGAGGTCATGGCTATAATAAGTGAGTTCGTCGGCCAGGTTGGCAATTTGCGCCTCGAGTGAGGGATTTTTGGCGTTGAAATCCTTGCGTCCGCCGGGATGATCGTAAGCGGTGTGGTGCTTGGCCAATCCTTCGCGAACCTCCCAGGAAAGATTCAAACCGGGAAAATTCGGATATTTTTGCTCGAGCTGCTCGACGATGCGAAGGCTGTGCTGATTATGTTCAAATCCCCCGTGACCTTTCATCAAGCGGGCAAGCGCGGTCTCGCCCTTGTGGCCAAACGGGGAATGGCCGAGGTCGTGTGCCAGCGAGATGGTTTCAGCCAGATCGGAATTCAACTTCAGGGCGCTGGCGATATTGCGCGCAATGGCGGCAACTTCAATCGTGTGGGTGAGCCGGGTGCGCAAATGATCGCCGGTGCCGTTGAGAAAAACCTGCGTCTTGTATTCCAGCCGCCGGAAGGCGCGCGAATGGATGACGCGGTCCCGGTCGCGTTGATAATGGGTGCGCCAGACGGGTGCAGTTTCCTGGTATTCACGACCACTTGTGTCGCCACTAAATTGGGCGTAAGGCGCGAGAATTTGACGTTCAATCTGCTCCAGTTCCTGGCGTGTCCGCGGCATGAATAAAGTGACCCTTTGAGGTGAATTATTGAGCAATCGACAGCGGACTACAAGGAATAATTCCAGCGAGCGAATTAGTCCGCACCATTGGATCCACCGCAGAAATCCCCCGGACGGCGGGTCTTTAAGTTGGCCGCTTCGTGGTTGACAGCCTCATAGCCCACTTTGGGGATACTCAGGCCTCTCATCCTCGCTGCCAGCCTAAATGCCGATGATCGGCAGCGCTCGCCGCCGCACCCTGAGCATTTTGAAGACACGCCCTAATCTTGCCGGGCGCTTAAGCTCGGGAGCGTAAAGAGCGCGAAATGCGGTCAGATTTTCTTTTGCTCAACCACGGCGAGGTATTTTCGCGTTGCCGCAGGCAACTCATGCCAGATCCAAACGGCAAGTCCACCGCCAATCAGCGCAAAGGGCATCAAAAAAACCGGCCACGAATGCCAGCTCCACGTCGTCAAATACCCGAGGCTGAAGGATTGCAGGCCGGTGCCGAGGTACGCGCAGCCGTCCACGATGCCGGAACAAGTCGCGGTGGCCTTGCGCCCGCCGAAATCCGTCGCCGCCGTGCCGGACATCAGGGAGGTGATACCGATGGAAGCCATGACAATGAACACCGCCGCCCACCCGACGATCACCGGCGCGGAAAACAAAAACACAGCCATAACGATCGCCATGACCAAAACAAAACCGCACAGCAGCGCGGCGGGCGGGCTGCGGCGGGATTGAAACAGCTTGTCCGACATGATCCCGCCCGAGAATCCGCCGATAATGCCGAAAACGCACAGCAGCCAGCCCCAATGAGCCAGAAAGAATTCCGCGCCCGGTTGTTTGACTTCATGAGCAAATACGAAATACCACTGCGTGATGCCGTTGCGAAAAACCCCCGAAGTCAATTCGATGGCGGCGATCATCAGCATCAGCGGGCTGGTAAAAACCATTTTCATTAAATCCAGGACGGAAAAGTCCACGTGCATCCGGCCGGAGGAGGCGTCACAAGTATCCAGATGCGGGAAGCCGGCCTCTTCCGGCGTGTCCTTGATGAGCCACCAGTCCAGCACCAGCCAAAACAGCAGGATTGCCGCCGGGATATAAAAGACCGCCCACGTGGCATCAACGTTGCCCTGGCGGAGCGCAAAGGTTCTTTGAATAAAACCCGGAAACCAGCCGCCGGCGCCAGTTTGATTGGACCGGGTCATGGCGACGATCGCCTGGCCCCAATCGAACGCGAAATAGACGCCAATGGAAATCAGGGTGCCAAAAATCGCGCCAAAAATACCACGCTCACGCACATGGAACCAATAGGCCTTGACCTTGATGATCGAGACGGCGCCGTAGCTCTGGAAATACATGTTGATCGAGTAGAGCAGCGAGAACGCGGCGACGACATTGATTTTTAAACCGCGCGCCGCGATGAGCCAGGTCAAAATGCCCAGCAGGATGTTCGCGAAAGACGAGCCGAGCGCCGCGATGAGGATGCCGTTTTTGCCGCCGATTTTTTTGTCAATCAGCGGGCCGTTGATGAGAAATGAAACCGCATAAGTCACCGTGCCCGCGGCAAAAATAAGTCCGAAATCCTCCTTGGACATGAGGGTTCCGAGCGCGTTCTGGGAGACGTTGAGGTTGTAGCGTCCCATGTAAAGAAACGCGTAAGTCATGCCGAGCGGAAACCAGTTGATGAAGCGGCGAATCAGAAACCAGCGCCCGTGACCGAGGGGATTGTTGCAGAAGTAGGCGACAATGATTGCCGCCAAAAAAATTCCGATGACGCTCAAATACATGGGGAAGAATCTTTCCTAATACCGGCGCAGAACATCAGATCGGTTCGCCGAAGTCAAATGCTTTTCCCCGGCGAAAGGGGGGCAGGCCATGTTCTTCCCGCCTTGCTTTTCAGATCGCTTGCATTATGCTGGCGCATAACAAGGGTAAAATTATGAAATTCAAGTTGTTCAGATACGCCGGGGTCGCGAGTGTGCTACTAACTTTTGGCGTCCAGGCGGTCAAGGCATGGGATTACGAGGGACACCACACCGTGAATGAACTGGCGCTGGCGTCGCTGCCTCCGGAATTCGGCGGTTTTGAACTGACGCCAGAGTTGAAGAAGCGCATTTCATTCCTCGCCGGCGAGCCGGACCGGTGGCGGAATGTGGGCGACGCCCCCCTCAGGAATGTCAACGGGCCGGATCACTACATTGATCTGGAGGACCTGCAACTTTATGGACTTACGCCGGAAACACTGCCCATCATGCGTTATGATTTCATGGCGGATATCGCGCGCGCGCGCGCGGCCCATCCGGAAAACTTCCCCCCAATTGACCCGGCAAAGGACTCCGATCACACCCGCGAGTTATGCGGATTTTTACCGTGGGCCATCACGGAGGATTACGAAAAATTGAAATCCGATTTCAGCACCTTGAAGGCGTTTCAAACCCATGGTGGCACCCCGGTGGAAATCGCCAATGCGCAGGCAGACATCATTTATGTAATGGGGGTAATGGGGCATTTTGTCGGGGACGGCTCGCAACCGTTGCATACCACCCGGTATTTCAATGGCTGGGTCGGTGAAAACACCAATGGTTTCACGACCCGAACCACCTTTCATGCGTGGATTGATGGCGGTTACTTTCGGAAGACGGGCGGTCTGGATGCGCAAGCCCTGGTGGGAAAGATACAGCCGGCGCAACGCCTTGCCGAGGCGGATGAACCCGAGGGAACCTTCCGCAGCGTCGTGGCTTATCTGGTCGACCAGAACAAATATGTCGGTCCGCTTTACGAAATGGAAAAAGAAGGCCTCCTGACCGGTGAAGGGGATAAAGGACTGCAAGGGCGGCCGTTCCTGGAAGGCCAAATTGTAAAAGCAGGGCAAATGCTCGGCAACCTCTGGTACACCGCGTGGCTCGATGCGCCGGAAGACAGTTATCTGGAGAGGCAGTTGGATAGCCGCAATGCCAATCCAGGGAACTAATAACGGGTTACAACCTCGAGCCGGTGCCGGCTTTAGTCAGCTCGAAGGTGAAGCCCGGCGCCCAGGCAGCGGGGGCAGCCCTCGAAGCAGGTTGAATAAGCGATCACTCAAGTAAACCATGCAAAACCCTCCAGCAACCGGACCGTTGCCGCAACCGCCGCGCGGGTGCACTTTCCCCGATTCGGATTGGCTCGCCCTGGCGCCGTTCTGGTATCCAGTGGCCTTTTCGCGCGAGGTGAGCGAAAAGCCATTTGCGACGAAATTGCTTGATGAACGCCTGGTGGTTTTCCGCGCGAACGGGAAAATCACCATCGCCCGCGACCTGTGTTTGCATCGGGGTGCGCCCTTGAGTTCCGGCCGGGTTGAGAACGGAGAAATCATATGCGGTTACCATGGTTTTCGTTACAACAGCGAAGGTCAGTGTGTGTGTATTCCGGCCCATCCAGGCACGGCCATTCCGCCGAAATTGAAATTGCAGACTTTTCCCGTGCAGGAGCGTTACGGGTTGATCTGGACGCGGCTGGTGGACAACGGCCCGTCGCCCTTTCCGGTCTTCGAGGAATGGAACGACCCGAATTACCTGCAAGTGTTACCCGATAGCGTTGAACTCAACGCCTCCGCCGGCCGGCAAATTGAAGGCTTCCTCGACGTGAGTCATTTTGCCTTTGTCCATGTCGGTACATTCGGGGAACTCGACAACCGCGAGGTGCCGAGTTATCCGGTGGAACTCACTCCCGGCGGTTTTCGCGCCGACTACCTCAGCACCGTCAGCAATTATGCGACTGGCTTCAAACACCTGAACCCGCCCGGTTTCAAATGGCGCCGGCTTTTTGAAACGTGGCTGCCGTTCACCGCGAAGCTGACCGTCTTTTTTCCGGACGAGGGCCAGCTGCACATTTTGAACGCCGCGTCGCCGGTTTCCGCCCGCAAGACGCGCGTATTCGTGCCGATTTGCAGGAATTTTGACAAAGCGGCGCCGCTGCAACCGACGCTTGATTTCAACCATCAGGTTTTTGCCGAGGACAAGGCGATTGTCGAGCAACAATTTCCGGAAGATCTGCCCATCAATTTGCAGGAAGAAGTCCACATCCGCGCCGACAAAAGCTCCATCACCTACCGGCAGGGGCTGGCGAAACTCGGACTCGGCCGGAGCTTTACCGCGTAAAGATTAGAGCGGATCAAGAAAAGCTGTAGCCGCGCGGTTGGGTCTAAGCTCGGGGTGGAAGCGGTCTTTTTGGCCCTGGGCTTCGTTTCGCCTCAGTCATAGCCCCACTGACGGGGATGCTCCATCGGCAAAGGGCGATGATCGGCACCACTCGCCCAAGGCCAAAAATCCGCGCTTCGCGCTGGCCAAAGCTTTTCTTGATCCGCTCTAGCGCGCGATGGTTCCCTCAATCTGGCCGTGTGGCTCTTCGGTCGGGACAAACAACTCATGCTGGTTCTCCAAGCCGAAGGGTTTCAGGTTGATGAGCAGGCAATGCCGGTTCGGCATCGCGATGTGGATTTTGGAAATTTCCTTTACGGCTTGCAAAGCAGCCTCCCCCATTTGGAAAAGCGTCACCTGCACCGACGGACTATAATTTTCCGCAAACACGGCGAGCAGTGCATTCAGAATTCTGTCATTGGCCAGCGCATAGCTTTTCGGCGCCCGGGCATAGGTCCAGGTCGCCTTCAATTTGGTCGAGAAAATGCGGTCAGCCGTTTCGGGCAGGGTGGTGAATTCGTCACGCAGGAAATTTTCAAAACCCGAGGCGGTTGATTTAAGAACCAGCAGCTCTTCAATGCCCGATTCAACCACGCTGCCCTTGCGCGTGCAGAACACTTTGGCAAACGGCCGGGCCGCACTTTGCTGGAGAAAGGAGTGCGCGTGCGGTTTGCCGCGGAGGGCAATCCGGTGCCAGCAATGTTCCGTCAAACTGACTTCCACCCGGCTGACCTGGCGGTAAGTCCGGAGGAAATGTTCGCCCAACGCGATCCCAAAGACCTCCGTCCCGGGGCCAAGCTTTTGCCTGGCCAGAATATTGATGGTGTTTTTAACCGAATCCGTGGCCACCACCAGGCGGTTGTCGGCCCTGGTATAGGAAGCTTTGAAGTCCCCTTGCAGCATCACCTGCACGTCGAGTTCCTTGAGGGAATGAATTTTTCCGGCACGAAATACCTTCAGCACCCGCACCCTGGCCTTGCCATAATTGTGTTGGATCAGTCTCATTTCAACTTCCCAAACTGGCGAATGCCTGATCCAGGACTGCGAGCAGAAAATCCGCATCCGCCCGGGTGATGCACATGGGGGGCGCGAAGCGAATGGTCTGACCGCGCAAGCCGCCCTTGCCGATGAGCAGACCCAGTTCGCGCGCCGCCTCGAGCACCGCGGCGCATTCGGCGGTGGCCGGTTCCTTGGTTGCGCGATCCTTGACCAGCTCGATGCCGATCATCAGCCCCTGCCCGCGCACATCCCCGATGATTTTGTGCTTCGCCTTCAATTTATTCAGTCCGGCGTGAATGTAATTGCCGAGCTTGAGGGCGTTCGCCTGCAGGTTATCCCGCTCGATGACTTCGAGCACGGCTTTACCCATGGCGCTGACGACCGGATTGCCGCCGAAAGTGTTGAAATGAATTTTCCCGACAAGCGACTGAGCGATTTTATGGGTCGTTACCACGGCGGCGAGGGGACAACCATTGCCAATGCCTTTCGCCATCGTGACAATGTCAGGGATGACGTCCTGGGTCTCAAAGCCCCAAAAGTGCGTTCCCGTCCGGCCGAACCCGGTTTGCACCTCATCCGCAATGCACACGCCGCCAGCGGCGCGAACGTATTCGTAAGTCTGCTTAAGGTAGCCCTGCGGAAATTCCACGAAGCCACCGACCCCCTGGATGGATTCCGCGATGAATCCGGCGATTTTTCCCGGCGTGGCATAATCAATCACCTCTTTCACATCCGCCGCATATTTCTTTCCGGCATCCGCGTCATCATAGCCGAACGGGCCACGATAGGGATAGGGCGCAAGCGCGTGATGCACGCCAAAGCTGTGCGGCACATTATATTTCCAGGTGCTGTGCGCCGTGACGCCCATCGTGGAGGCACTGCCACCGTGGTAGGCGTTGCGCAATGAAATCACGTCGTAATTTTGCGTGGAAGCCCGCGCCATGAGCAAGGCGAGATCGTTCGCCTCCGAGCCGGAGTTCACGAAATAACATGCCTTCAAGTCGCCCGGCATTTTGGACGCGAGTTTCGCGGCGTATTGCGCGACGTTCGGGTGCAGATAAATCGTCGTCGAGTGCTGGTAAAGCTCGCTCTGCCGGTTGCCGGCCGCGATGACGTGCGGATGGCAATGTCCCACACTGATCGTCACGATTCCGCCCAGGCCGTCGAGATAGCGTTTGCCGGTTTCGTCCCAGACATATTGCATGGAACCCTCAACCACCATGAGCGGCTTTTTATAATAAAGAAAAATGCCGGGATTCATGAATTGCTGGCGTAACTTGAGCACTTCATCGGCGGACGGGCCGGTATATTTTTTGGGCTGATGATCTGTCCCGGGCAATGGAATCGGTTTCATGGTTGGTTTTATTTGATTTTGATTCAGGCAGTGAATTTTAGCGCCCCGGCGCCAGTTTACGCAACGCGAGATACACGGTGAAGGCCACGGCGAAGCCGACAAACCAGGCGTAATTGTAAAGATGCGCGAGGGAGGCCGGAATGCTTTCTGCCGGGAGCGCTTTGATGTTCACCAGAAAACCCGGCAAACTCGGCAAGGCACCGGCCAACAAGGCGATCAACGCCACGAGACTGGTGCCATGGGTGTAGCGATATTCGCCCTCCATTTGGTAAAGGGCGGCCACATTGAGTTTGCGTTTCCGGTAAACGAAATAATCGGCGATGAGAATACCACCAATCGGTCCCAACAAAGCACTATAGGCGATGAGCCAGGTAAAGATGTAACCGTTCGGGTCGGCCACCAGTTTCCAAGGCATCATCAAAATCCCGACAAGGCCGGTGACAAGTCCGCCGAGCTTGAAAGAAATATGTTGCGGGGCGAGTTGCGCAAAATCATTGGCCGGTGAAACGACATTGGCCGCGATGTTCGTCGCCAGCGTGGCGAGGCAGAGGGCCAGCATCGCCACCACCAGTACGGCGGGATTGGTAAAATGCATCAGCACATCCACGGGGTTCCAGATCGTCGCGCCGTAAATGATCGTGGTCGCCGAGGTGACGGCGACACCGATGAATGAATACAGCGCCATCGTCAGCGGCAGGCCAAGGGCCTGGCCAATGACCTGGTCGCGCTGCGATTTTGCGTAGCGCGAAAAGTCGGGAATATTCAACGAAAGCGTGGCCCAAAAACCGACCATGCCCGTCAGCGCCGGGAAAAAGTAAGCCGAGAATTGCCCGGCTTTCGGCTGACCCGCGGCAAACGCCGACGGCTGCGACAAGATCGGCCCGAAGCCGCCCGCCGCCCGCCAGGCCCACCACAGCAGCAACAATCCGAGGGCGACGAGCAGTGGCGCCTTGAAGTTCAACAGCCAGCGGATGGTTTCGATGCCGCGATAAATGACCAGCATGTTGACGCCCCAAAACAACAGGAAACAAAAAAACTGGCCGCCGGTGATGCCGAGCCAGTTCGTCACCTGAACGGGATGCAAATTAAAAATCGTGAGGCAGATCTTGTAGATCGCCTCGCCGCCGATCCATGTCTGGATGCCAAACCAGCCGCACGCCACGAGCGCGCGAAGCATGGCCGGCACGTTTGCCCCTTTCGTCCCGAACGACGCGCGGCAATAGACCGGAAAAGGAATTCCGTAACATGTTCCGGCGTGCGCGTTGAGGATCATGGGTATCAGCACGATCAGGTTGCCGAGAAAAATCGTGAGGATGGCCTGCCACCAGTTCATGCCGCCACCGATAAGTCCCGACGCGAGCATGTAGGTGGGGATGCAGGCGGACATGGATATCCACAGCGCGGCAAAGCTCAAGGCCCCCCACTGGCGCGCCGCCGGGGGTACGGGGGCCAGATCGTCGTTGCACAACCGGCTCCGGGTGAGATCCGCTTCGACATCGGGGGCATTGGCGGCAAGGTTGGTGGTGATCGCGTTCATGGGCCTGGTTCAGACGCCGATGTCCTCGTTCCACAATTCCGGCCGGGCGGCGATGAAATCCCGCATCAACCGGATGCATTCCTCGTTCTGCAAAACCTCGACCGTGACACCCGCCCGGCGCAAGTGCTCCTCATCCCCCTGGAAAGTGATATTTTCGCCAACGACCACCCTGGGGATTTTGTAGAGTTTAATCGCCCCGGAACACATGGGGCACGGGGACAGCGTTGTGTAAATCGTGCAACGCTCATATACCCGGGCGGGCTGACGTCCGGCATTTTCCAGCGCATTCATCTCGCCGTGATGGATCACGCTTCCATGCTGCACGCGCTGGTTGTGCCCGCGGCCGATGATTTTGCCGTCATGGACGAGCACCGACCCGATGGGAATACCGCCGGCGGCGAGCCCCTTTTTAGCCTCGTCGATTGCGGCCTGGAGAAACGGGTCGGTCATGATTCAAAAATGGCTGGGCTGGCGCTGCAGGAATTTGCCGTGTCCCATGCGACCGGTGAACTTGCCGTCGCGCACCGACACCTGGCCGCGCACCGTGACGTGGCTCGGGCGACCGGCAATTTTCCAGCCCTCGAAAACACTGTAATCGACATTGATGTGATGGGTCCGGGCCGAGATTTTGCCGCGATAGGCAGGGTCGAACACCACCAGGTCGGCATCCGCGCCGGGCTGGATAGTGCCTTTGCGCGGGAACAGATCAAAGGTTTTGGCGGCTTGCGTACTGGCCACGTTTACGAACGTATGCAGGTCAATCTTGCCCGTCTTCACGCCATAGGTATAAAGCAGATTGATGCGGTCTTCGAGCGACGGAATACCGTTGGGAATTTTGGTAAAATCATGCCGGCCCATCTTTTTCTTGGTCTTGAAATCGAACGGACAGTGATCGGTTGCCACGGTTTGCACCAAACCGTCCCGCAGGCCGTGCCAGAGGACTTCCTGGTTGCGCCGGTCGCGGAGCGGGGGCGACATCACATATTTCATGCCCTCCATGGCCGGCCGCTCGGCGTAGCTTTTATCGAGGGTGAGGTATTGGATCAAGGTCTCGACGCTGACACGAACCCCGCGCTGGCGCGCGGCGATGGCCCGCTCGAGCGCTTCCCGGCAGCTCAAATGCACAATGTAGGTCGCGGCGCCAGTGAGTTCCGCGAAGCTCATCAAATGGTTCACTCCTTCGGCTTCCACGGCGGGCGGGCGGCTTTCGTGATGCTGGCCGGAGCCGGTCTTGCCGGCGGCGAGCAATTCCCGGGCGCGCTCGGCGATCAGCGTCTCATTTTCGCAATGGGCAGTGACGATCACGCCGAGTTCCTTCGCCAGCCGCAGGGTGCGGTACAACTCGGTGTCATCGACCCCGAACGCTCCCTTATAGGCAAGGTAAACCTTGAAGGAACTGATGCCGCGCCGGACTATTTCCCGCAACTGGCTCTCCGTCCGGCCATCAAACTTAGTCACACTCATGTGAAAGGTGAAATCACAAGCGGACCGGCCGGCCGCCTGTTTAAGCCACAATTCAAAGCCTGCCAGCGTGTCCTCCGTCCGGGACGGGGCGCACATCTCGATCAGCGTGGTGGTGCCGCCCACCAGCGCCGCCCGGCTGGCGGTCTCATAGGTGTCCTTGGCAAAGGTACCCATGAAGGGCAGGTAGATATGGACATGCGGGTCGATGAAACCGGGAAAGACGTATTTGCCCCGCGCGTCAATCACCTCCGCTCCGGGCGGAGGCGGGAGGTTGCGGTCGATGCGCGTGATCGTTTCGTTCTCGCAGAAAATGTCAGCCACGTAGCGTTCGCTGGGGGTGACAATTTCCCCGTTTTTGATGAGCAGACTCATGGGTTGGATCCGTTTTTCCTGGCGGGTTCCCGGTGCCAGATGTCGCCCTCGCCCGGGTCGAACCACCGGCTGGTAGTGACCTTTTGCCGGGTGAAGAACTGCACTCCTTCGCGCCCCTGCATGTGCAGATCTCCAAAAAACGATTCACTCCACCCGTTGAACGGGAACCAGGCCATGGAGGCGGGCACACCGATGTTGATCCCGATCATACCGCAATTGACGCGGTGTTTGAATTCGCGCGCCGCCTTGCCGCTGCCGGTGAAAATGGACGCCCCGTTGCCATAGGCAGAGCGATTGACCACGTTGATGGCCGCCTCGAGGTCGTCCAGGCGCAGGACGTTCAGCACCGGGCCGAAAATCTCCTCGTGCGCCACCTTCATGCCGGGGTTGACGTGATCGAGTACGGTGGGACCGACATAAAAGCCGCCGGGCGCCTCGCTGACGCGCACCCGCCGTCCATCGGCGGGGATTTTAGCCCCTTCGCTCACACCGGCATCGATGAGCGCCAGAACGCGGTCGCGATGTTGTCCGGTGATGACTGCGCCCATGTCCGGCTGCGCCGTCCGGTCCGTGGGACCCACCCTGAGGTTGCGGGCGGACTCAATGAGCGCGGGCAGGAAGGTCTTTTCCGCGCCGCCGACCACCACGGCGGCCGAGCCGGCCATGCAACGCTCGCCCGCGCAACCGAACGCGGCTTCGATGACTCCGCGCGTGGAATTTTCGATATCCGCATCCGGCATGATCACGACGTGATTTTTCGCGCCGCCATTGGCCTGCACCCGCTTGCCGTGCCGGGTGCCGGTCTCATAGACATGCCGCGCCACGGGCGTGGAACCCACAAACGAAATGGCGCGGACCAGCGGATGGGTGAGCAAGGCGTCGACGACGGCGCGACCGCCGTGGACGAGGTTGAGCACGCCGGGCGGCAGGCCGGCCTGCTCCAGCAGGCGGGCGATTTTGATGGCGGTGAGGGGAACCTTTTCGCTCGGCTTTAACACAAATGTGTTACCGCAGGCGATGGCGACGGGATACATCCACAGGGGGACCATGGCGGGAAAGTTGAAGGGGGTGATGCCGACGCAGACACCGAGGGGATGGCGAATGGCGTCGCAATCAATGCCGCGCGCGATGTCGGGCAGGATTTCCCCCATGAGCAGCGAGGGCACTCCGAGGGCGAACTCGATCATTTCCAGGCCACGTTTCACGTCGCCCCGCGATTCCGCCAGGGTCTTGCCGTGCTCGCGAGTGTTACCGCGGACAATTTCCTCGAAATGCTCTTCGAGCAGCATCCGGAACCGGGCCAGCAAGCGAGCCCGCTCGACCGCCGGCGTCTCCCTCCAGGCCGGAAAAGCGGCGTGGGCGGCCTGCACGGCGGCCTCCACCTCCGCCGGTGTGCCGACGGGACATTCAGCGATGATTTCGCCGGTGGAAGGGTTGAAAACCGGCGTTCCGCCAGCCACGGGCCGGACCCATTCCCCGCCAATAAAAAAAGGACACGCTTCAAGTTTTTCCATAAAATCCCAGGCGCCCGGCGATCACCCCCGCGATAGTTCGTCTGATTGCCGGACAAACTCATCCCCGCGCCATTCACCGTCAGCCTTGACGGCTTTGGTGGCTGCCTTCCGGGCGGCCTGCCGTTTCACCAGGTCCGCGTGAGTGGTAAAATAAGGCAGGGACTTGCCTTTGAAATCGGCCAGCGTCTCAAAGTGGTGTTTATCCATGAAGGCCAGCAACTCGTCGCACATGGGCTTTACACATTCGTAGCCTGCCTTCATCACGCCGGTGCAGACCTGCACGGTGTCGGACCCGAGCAGGATGAATTCCGCGGCGTCATGGCCGCTTTCGATGCCGCCGAGTCCGGAGAGTGACCGGCCCGGAAATTCCCGCGCGATCAGAGCAGCTACCTCCATCACCATCCGAAGGGCGATGGGCTTGACCGCTTTGGAGGAGTAGCCGCCGGGAGTGGTGTAGCCCTCGACACTTGGCTCTGGTCGCAAGGTCTCCAGATTCACGCCGATGACGCTACGGATGGTGTTGATGGCGCTGAGGCCGGTCGCACCTCCGCGCAGAGCGGCGCGGGAAGGATCTTCAATGTGGGTAATGTTCGGCGTCATCTTGGCCCAGAAGGGCCTGGTGGCGGCCCCTTTAACCCAGTGGCAGACCTCCTCGACGATTTCGGGGGCCTGACCCATGGCCGCGCCCATTTTGCGCTCCGGCAGGCCGTGCGGGCAGGAGAAATTCAATTCGAAGCCGTCTACGCCGGCGGCTTCGCAGCGCTGGACGAGTTCCACCCAGGCGTCTTTGCGGTATTCCTCCATGATGGAGGCGATGAGCACGCCTGAAGGAAAGAGGTTTTTGCATTTTTTAAATTCCTCCTCCCAGATGCGAAAAGGCCGGTCACTGATGAGCTCGATGTTTTCCCAGCCAATCACTTCGCCACTGGCGGCCAGAAGTTTGCCGTATCGCGGGCTGACGTTGACAACTTTGGCGGCGTCGAGGCTGACGGTCTTGGCGATCACCGCTCCCCACCCTTCTTTAAACGCTTTGGAAATAACGTTCAAGTTGGTTCCCGGCGGCCCCGACCCGATGACAAAAGGATTCGGTATTGCAAGCCCGTCTACCACGGTGGCTAATGTCGGCATATAAAGTATTTCCTTGTACTCAGTAAACTTTTAACTCGCGTTGGCCAGCTTGGCTAGAATAATCTTTCAACAAGGAAAAAAATCGGCGGCCATGAATCCAACGCTGAATCCGAAACGCACCGTCGCCGAGCTTAAGGAACTTCGCGCCCTGACGGGCGATGCAAACGGCGCCCAGCGGCTCGCTTTCACGTCGCGGTGGACCAAATCCCGCGCCTGGCTGCGACAGAAGCTGGCGGAGCTGCCGGTGGAAAGCCACGCTGACGCGGCGGGAAATTTCTGGACCACGCTGCCGGGCGAATCAAAAAGCTGTCTGCTCATTGGCGGACACATGGATTCCGTCCCAAACGGCGGCTGGCTGGACGGGTGTCTGAATGTGCTGGCGGGCGTGGAAATTTTGCGGCGGCTCAACACGCAATACGGGGGCCGTCCGCCGGTCACCGTTCGGCTGGTGGATTGGGCGGATGAAGAGGGCGCCCGGTTTGGCAAAAGCCTGTTCGGTTCCTCCGCGTGTTCCGGAAACCTTAACCTGGAAGAGGCGCGCGGCCTGCAGGATGCCAGTGGCATCACGCTGCCGGAGGCGTTGAGAGCCGTGGGCCTGGATTTTGCGCGGGTGAAAGAATGCGGCGCGGAGCTGCGGGGGGCGGCCGCCTACCTGGAATTACATATTGAACAAGGGCCGGTGCTCCTGGATCTGGACCTGCCGCTGGGAGCGGTGCTGGGAACCTTCGGGGTGGAACGGCACGCCATCACATTTCGGGGCCAGGCGGCCCATTCGGGCAGCACACCGATGGGCCGGCGGCGCGACGCCTTGCTGGCGGCGGCCAAAATGAGTTTGGAGATTTACCGGATCGCGGAACGCAGCGGCCACGGGGTTTGCACCATCGGTTCCTGCACCACGAAGCCCGGCATCGTCACCAGTGTGGTAGAGGAATGCCGGCTGACCCTGGATCAGCGCCATCTGGAAGCGCCGGTGCTGGCCCGGATGCTGGCGGAAGCGAAGTCCGCCAGCGAACAGTTCGCCCGGGAGGGCAACGTGACGGTTTCCTGGGAGCGTCTCTGGCAAATCGCGCCCCGGCCTTTTCATCCCGAGTTAGTCAACCGGTGTGAGGCTGCGATCCGCGAAACTTGCGGCCGGGGATATCGGTTGCCGAGCGGTCCGTTACATGACGCCGCCGAGGTGGCGGCCGCCGGGATTCCAACGGTAATGATGTTCGTTCAAAGCTTGCACGGGATCAGCCATAACAAGATCGAGGACACCCGGGAGGAGCATCTGGAGCTGAGTGTGGACGCCTTTGACAACCTGGTGGACCAGACAATGCAGTGGATCCGGCGGGAGATCCCGGGGCATGACCAGCACCCGATAGGCTGACGGCCCGGACGCAAACAGCATGAGAAAAATTCAACACAAACTGGCGGTGGCCCGCGGGAATTTGCGAGCGGAATTGCTATTCAAGAACGCCCGGATGGTCAACGTTTTGAGCGGGGAAATCCATGACACGCATGTGGCCGTGGACGACGGGCGCGTGATCGGCCTGGGCAGCTATGCGGCCCGGAAGACGATTGACTTGAAGGGGGCCTATCTCTCGCCGAGCCTGATTGACGGGCATTTTCACATCGAAAGTTCCATGCTTACCGCGCCGGAGTTCGTCCGCGCGGTGGTCCCGCACGGCACCGGCGCCATGGTGATCGACCCGCATGAATACGCGAATGTGCTGGGTCTGGATGGGATCGGGTACATCCTCGATTCCACGAAAAATCTGGCGGTGGATTTTTTTATCATGCTGCCGAGTTGCGTTCCCGCGACGCACCTGGAGACGGCGGGAGCGCGGCTTAACGCAAGCGATCTGCAACGCATGATCGCGCAGGAACGGGTCGCGGGGGTGGCCGAGCTGATGAACTTTCCCGGCGTTTATCTGGGGATGCCGGCCGAGCTGGCCAAGATCGCAGCCGGCAAGGGCAAGTGCATCGATGGCCATGCGCCCGGATTGCGGGGTAAAAACCTGAATGCTTACGCGCTCGCGGGCGTGCGCTCCGACCATGAGTCGGTGGGGCTGGAAGAGGCCCGCGAGAAACTGCGGCTGGGATTGCACATTTTGCTGCGCGAGGGCAGCACCGAACGCAACCTGGAGGATTTGCTGCCGCTCATCAACGCGCACAATTCCCGGAATTGTTCCTTCGCCACCGACGACAAGCTGGCCGGCGACCTGGTGAACGAAGGGCACATCGACCATTGCGTGCGCAAGTCCATCCGGCTCGGGCTGTCCCCCATCACCGCGCTGCAAATCGCCACCATCAACCCGGCCCGACATTACCGGCTGAAAAATCTGGGGGCGATTGCGCCGCGCTTCTGGGCAAACTTCATCGTGTTCGACAGCCTGAAGCATTTTCAGCCACGGCAGGTTTACCAGCGCGGCAAGCTGGTCGCGGAGAACGGCATTTTCCTCGGGAAATCGCCGGCGAAAATCAAACTGCCCCGCAGCACGATGAACCTGCGTTACTCGCCAAGGGATTTGACGGTCAAGGCGAACGGCTTAAAAAAGATCAAGGTCATTGAAATTGTACCGCAGCAAATTGTCACCCAGCTCGCAATTGTTGCGCCTAAAATTGAAAACGGCGAGATCGTCGCCGACCCCGCTCGCGACATTTTGAAAATGGTCGTGGTCGAGCGCCATCGTGCCACCGGAAACGTCGGCGTCGGCTTTGTACGCGGCTTCAAATTGAAAGACGGCGCAATTGGTTCAACGGTTGCACACGATGCGCACAACCTGGTTGTCGCCGGCACGAACGACAAGGACATCTTGTTTGCGATCCGCCAACTGGAACGATTGCAAGGCGGACAAATCGCCGTGGCCAACGGTAAAATCAAGGCGGAATTGCCACTACCGATTGCCGGGCTCGTCACCAACCAGCCCCTATTGAAGGCGATGAAACTGATTGACGAATTGAATGCGGCGGCGCATATGCTTGGCTCCGATCTGGCAGCACCGCTTATGACCCTATCATTTTTGAGCCTGTCGCCGATTCCCGAACTGAAGCTGACAGACCAGGGCCTCATTGACGCGACCCGTTTGCGGAAAACCAGCCTGTTCGTTTAATGGAAATGACGATAGCACAGCTTAATCAGCTCGAACCGGCAGCCTTTGTCCGCGTCATCGGCCCGGTATTTGAACAGTCGCCCTGGATCGCCGAGGCGGTCTGGCGGGAAAAGCCGTTTGTCAGCCCGGCACAATTGCAGGATAAACTTCGCGCAGTCGTGAAAAATTCGGCCGAAAGTATGCGGCTGGCCTTGATTTGCTCGCATCCGGACCTGGTTGGCCGCGCGGCCCTCGCTGGCACGCTCACGCCCGAATCCTGCAACGAACAGGCGAAGGCCGGGCTGAACCAGCTTTCGCCGCAAGAAATCGCCTGGTTCCAAAAGCACAATGCCGCGTATAAAGCTAAATTCGGGTTTCCGTTTGTGATCTGTGCGCGATTGAACAAGAAAGACGCGATCCTCGCCGGTTTTGAGGGCCGGTTGAAAAACTCGCGCGAACAGGAAATCAAAACGGCGCTTGAAGAAATTTTCAAAATCGCGGAACTTCGTCTGCGAGACTTGATCGCCAACTGATTATGCCCGCCCAATTGAGCACGCATGTCCTCGATACCGCGCAGGGTTGCCCGGCGTCCGGAATGAGAATTGAACTCTGGCGTCTGGACGACGAAGACCGCAAACTGCTTGTGGCCCTCAAAACCAATGCCGATGGGCGCACCGAACAGCCTTTGCTGGCGGCCGAAAACATGAAAACCGGCCAGTACGAAATGGTTTTCTTCGTGGGCGATTACTTCGCGGCGAAATCAACCACGATCCCGAAAATTCCTTTTCTGAACCGCATACCCGTGCGCATTGGCATTGCCGATGCCGGCGCAAGTTATCACGTTCCGCTGCTCTGTTCACCATGGGCCTACTCGACTTATCGCGGCAGTTGATACGTCGTTGCGACGAGCTCGGCGCGATCAGCGAAGAGCCCGGCCGGCTCACGCGTACGTTTGCCTCGCCGGCCATGGCCCGCGCCAATCAACTCGTCGGTTCGTGGATGCGCTCAGCGGGCCTGCAAGTGAGCGAGGATGCGGCCTTCAATTTGCTCGGCCGATGGAATTCAAATCAAAGCGGCGCGAAGACTTTTTTGCTTGGCTCGCACCTGGACACGGTGCGCGACGCGGGCAAATACGACGGCCCGCTGGGGGTGCTCGCCGCGGTTGCCGCGGTGCAATTGCTCCGCGAGCGCAAGGTCGCGCTGCCGTTCCATCTGGAAATCGCCGGCTTTAGTGATGAGGAAGGGGTGCGCTATCAAACGGCGTATCTCGGCAGCCGCGCCTTGGCGGGAAAATTGACCGCGGCCGACCTGGCACGTGTCCAGGAAAAGCAAATCGTCGGCGCCAGACGCCGGCCCGGCGAATTTACCGGCTACGCGGAGGTTCATATCGAGCAAGGTCCGGTGCTGGAAAAACATGGTTTGCCCGTTGGCGTGGTGACCGCGATCGCCGGGCAAAGCCGGCTCGCGGTGGAGTTTCACGGTGTTGCCGGGCATGCCGGGACCGTGCCGATGAAACTTCGCCGCGATGCGCTGGCCGGCGCGGCGGAGCTTATTCTGGCCGCCGAAGGCTGCGGCGTACTGGCCACCGTCGGCAAAGTCGAAGTCGACCCCGGCGCGAGCAATGTGATTCCCGGAAAAAGTTCTGTCACGCTCGACGTGCGCGACCAGGCTGATTCCCGCCGGCTTGCCGCCGTCCGTTCTTTGAAAATAAAGGCCCAGGCCATTGCGAGACGGCGCGGCTTAAAAATCGTCTGGCGGGTGGTTCAGCAAACCACCGCGGTCCGGTGCGACCATGCCTTGATGCGGATTTTTTCCCATTGCATTGCGAAGCGCGGACTGAGAGTCATGAGATTGCCGAGCGGTGCGGGTCATGACGCCGCCGCGCTTTCGACTATTTGTCCGGTAGCGATGCTATTTGTCCGCTGCAAAGGCGGTATCAGCCACCATCCCGCCGAGGCCGTGAAAACCGCTGACGCGCAGACCGCGATTGCGGTCCTGGCGGATTTTATTCGAACTCTGGGGAAGGCTGAATAATCAATTTATGAATCCAAAATCCGGCTTTACGCGAACTGTAATCAAACGCAATTACGCACTGATCGCGCCCGACAGCCATGTGCCGAGCGTTTTTCCCCGCTGGACGGATTGCGCTCCGGTCGTCCTGATTTCATCAGCACTCGGCGCGCGGATGTGTCAATTTCTGATTTCGCTCGATGTGAAAAGCGTCGGCACCGGCGAGACTGGAAAGGAGGAATGGTTTCTTTATGTGGTGGCCGGAGAAATAAGAGTGAACGGCGTCGCGCTCGCGGCCGGCGGGTTCGCATTTTTGCCGCCGGCGGCAAAATATGACGTTCAAGGCGCAGCCAAAGATTCCAGGCTGCTGGTCTTCAAAAAAGTCTACGAACCGCTGGCCGGACAAAATCCATTACCATTCTTTGCCGGCAATGAGAGGGACATTCCCGAGACACCGTTTCTCGGCGACCCGCAGGCGCGGTTAAAGCTTTTGATTCCCGATTCGCCGGCCACGGACATGGCAGTGAACATTTTCACCTACGACCCGGGGGCGACCCTGCCGTTCGTCGAGACGCACGTCATGGAGCACGGGATCATGATGCTCTCCGGCAGCGGCGTATATCGACTCGACGCCGAACGGCATCCAGTGAGGGCGGGCGACGCAATGTGGATTGCGCCGTATTGCCCGCAATGGTTTGTCGCCGATGGCCCGGAACCGGCGCGCTATATTTATTACAAGGACGTGAACCGGATGCCGAAATGAAGCCCCTGCAAATCAACCGTGCGCGAATGCAAAATGAGATTGATGAGCTTGCTCTCATCTCCGAGGCCGCGCCGCCGGTCGTGACCCGCATTTTATTTTCCGCGGCAGACTTGCGCGGTCGCGCTTTTGTTAAAGACCTCTGTCGCGAAGCCGGACTGGTTGTGCGCGAGGATGCGGCGGGAAACATTTTCGCGCGCTGGGAAGGCGCCGACAAACAGCTTCCCGCCATCGCAACCGGTTCTCATATTGACGCAATTCCGAATGCCGGAAAATATGACGGCGTGGTCGGCGTGCTTGGTGCGATTGAAGCGGTGCGCGCCTTGAAGAAGGCCGGTTTCCAACCGAAGCGAGCCATCGAGCTGATCGTATTTACTGCCGAAGAACCGACGCGGTTTGGCATCGGCTGCCTCGGTAGCCGTCTGCTGGGTGGAACTCTGCGACCGGAAAAAGCGGCGGCTTTGCGCGACCGCGACGGAATTGATCTGGAGCAATGGCGCCGGCGCGGCGGTTGTAAAGGCAGACTGGATTCGGTCAGGTTGTCAAAGCAGACATACTCCGCGTTCGTTGAATTACACATTGAGCAGGGGCCAATTTTGGAGAAGGAGAAAATTGCCGTCGGCGTCGTGGAAAAAATCGCCGCGCCCAGCACGTTGCGCCTGCAGCTTACCGGCGTCGGTGGTCACGCGGGCGCGACGCTCATGCCGGGCCGCCGCGATGCGCTTTTGGCGGGTGCTGAAATCGCCCTGGCGGTGGAAGAAACCGCGCTCAGAAGCGGTAGCCCGGACATGGTCGGCACGACGGGGGTTTTCAAAATTGAGCCGGGCGCGGTCAACAGCATACCCTTCCGCGCGCTTTTGGAAATTGACTTGCGCGACACCGATGCCGTGGCACGCAATGCGGCGCTGGCCAAAATCGAAAAACAAGCCCGCGAAATTTGCGCCCGGCGCAAAGTTGCAATCAGGGTCAAACGACTCAACGTTGATCCGCCCGCAATTTGCGACGCGGCGCTCGTGCAAACAGTTTTTGAGGTTTGCCATCGATTTGGTATTTCCTGCAAAAAAATGACCAGTCGCGCTTATCACGATTCATTATTCATGGCGCAGATTTGTCCGATGACGATGATTTTCATCCCGTGTCGCAAAGGCGTGAGTCACCGTCCCGACGAGTATTCATCGCCTAAACAAATCGCCGTAGGAACTCGCGTGCTGGCAGAAGTTCTGGCGGCGGCCGCTCTGGCGTAACCAATTTCTCAAAGGCGGCGGCTCAAGCGAGCCGGGCTTGCGAAATGAGCCGCTCCCGGATCACGATAAGTTCATTTAGAGTGCGTCTGAAAATTCATGAATGATGAGGCATCAAGCCAGTCGGCGGAGCTGAATTCGTATCATCGCGATATAAATCCAACCCTCGGCGCTAG
>Ga0302319_10005374_pt1 | contig 25758 bp, 23 predicted proteins | sample Bog_T0_2_FD_203319 | JGI IMG/M metagenome (GOLD analysis project Ga0302319, IMG submission 203319) | Peat permafrost microbial communities from Stordalen Mire near Abisko, Sweden - Bog_T0_2 | ecosystem: Environmental > Terrestrial > Soil > Wetlands > Peat | place: Sweden: Abisko, Stordalen Mire...
CCGGCCATTTCGGTGCCGATCTCATTGATCGGCACGTTCGTGGTGATGTACGCGCTGGGCTACAGCCTGGACAATCTGTCGCTGATGGCGCTGACGATCGCGGTCGGTTTCGTCGTGGACGATGCGATCGTCATGATCGAAAACATCGTTCGCCATATCGAACACGGGGCCAGGCCGATGCAGGCGGCGCTGCAGGGCGCCGGCGATATCGGCTTCACCATCCTGTCGATCTCGATTTCGCTGATCGCGGTGTTCATCCCGCTGTTCCTCATGAGCGGCGTAGTCGGACTGCTCTTCCGCGAGTTCGCGGTGACCGTTGCGGTCTCGATCCTGGTCTCCGTCGTGGTGTCGCTGACGCTGACGCCGATGATGTGCGCCTACCTGCTGAAGCCTGACCATGACGCCAGGCCAGGACTTGTGTCGCGTGTGCTGGAGGCGGGCCTGGAGCGGTTGGTGGCTGGATATGATTCGGTGTTGACGGTCGCGCTGCGGTACCGGCGGATCACGCTGGGGATCATGATCCTGACGGTTGCGGCGACCGTGGCGCTGTTCGCCGTCATTCCGAAAGGATTTTTCCCGCAACAGGATACCGGCCTGATCGTCGGCATCAGCGAGGCGGCGCAGGATGTTTCGCCCGATGGCATGAAGCAGCGGCAGCGAATGATCGTCGACATCATCAGCCATGATCGGGCGGTAGCCTCGGCGGTCGGCTATGTCGGGGCCGGCGGTGCCACGGTGACCGAGAACAACGGCCGGGTTTTCATCACTCTGAAGCCGCGTAACGAGCGTACCCTCACGGCCGACCAGGTGATCGACCGGTTGGGCACCGACCTGCAGAAAGTGCAGGGTATGACGCTGTATATGCAGGCGGCACAGGACATCACCATCGGCAGCCGCCTCTCGAAGACGCAATACCAGTTCACCATGACTGACGTGGACGAGAGCGAATTGCAGCACTACGCACCGCTGTTGCTGAAGAAGATGCAGGCTTTGCCTGAACTGACGGCGGTGGCGAGTGACCAGCAATCGTCCGGCACGACGCTGATGGTGACGATCGACCGGTCTGCGGCATCGCGTTTCGGTATCGATCCGGCAAAGGTCGACTCGACCCTGTACGACGCCTTCGGCCAACGCCATATCGCGCGGATTTTTACGCGATTGAATCAGTATTATGCCATCCTCGAAGTCGATCCGACCTATCAGCTTGGTCCCAATGCGTTGCAGCGGATCTATGTCCGCTCCCAGACCGGCACCGAAGTTCCGTTGAGCCAGATCGCTTCGTTTGCGACGATCCTGTCGCCGATCGCGGTCAACCATCAGGGACAGTTCCCGTCGGTGACGCTGAGCTTCAACCTCAGCCCAGGCGTATCGATCGGCAGCGCGGTTTCGGCGGTGCAAGGCGCCGTCGCCGCCTTGCATATGCCGGCTTCGATCGCCACCGGTTTCCAGGGCAGTGCGCAGGCCTTTCAGAGTTCACTCAGCAGTACGCCGATCCTCATCCTGGCCGCCCTGTTCGCCGTCTACCTGATCCTGGGAATGCTGTACGAGAGCCTGATCCATCCCTTGACCATCCTGTCCACGCTGCCCGCCGCGGGGCTGGGAGCGTTGGCGACTCTGATGCTGTTCGGCATGCCGTTGGACGTGATCGGCATTATTGGGATCATACTGCTAATCGGCATCGTCAAGAAGAACGGCATCATGCTGGTTGATTTCGCGATGCATGCGGAACGGGAGCGCGGCCTGTCCAGCGAGGACGCGATTCATGAGGCCTGTCTGCTGCGGTTCAGGCCGATCCTGATGACCACGCTGTGCGCGATGCTGGGCGGCGTCCCGCTGATGCTGGGGACCGGCATCGGATCGGAACTGCGTCAACCACTCGGTTACGCAATGGTCGGCGGGTTGCTGGTGTCGCAGGTGCTGACGCTGTTCACAACGCCGGTGGTGTATCTGTACATGGACAGGCTCAACCTTCTGCTGCAACCCCGGCGGCAAAGAACCAAGCCAAAATCAGATGATTTTGCCGAAGATCCCGAGCGTCGGATGCGTCATGGAGTGCCGGCCGCCTGACGTTACGAGTCTGGTTTCACGATCCCAAAACAGGAGCACATACCAACCACGCGAATAACGAGTTCGACAATCGCCATTGCCGGTCTCGCGGCTGCGATGATGACGACGATCGCCCTCGCGGCAGATCGTAGCGGCGGCGACGGCCAGAAGCCCGAACCTGACGTGTATCAGCCGGTGACCAGCGACCTGATGAATGCGTTCATCCAGCCGCGTCACATCAAGCTGTGGCTCGCGGGAGAGGCGCAGAACTGGGAATATGCCGAGTATGAACGGCACAACATCGGTGGCGCACTGCGCCGGCTGGCGACCGCGATCCCGACGTACCAAGGGCAATCCACTGATTCGCTCATCACGGCCTTCGCCACACCGCAACTGGATGCGCTGGAGACGTCGATCAAAGCCAAGGACCCGGCCGCCTTCAAGACGGCGTATGAGGGCCTGACGGCGGGCTGCAATCAGTGTCATCAGGCCACCGGTCATGGCATGGTCATTCTGAAAACGCCCACAGCCGATTCATTCCCCGACCAGATCTTCCAGACCGCCAACCGGTAACGATTCTCCCACTCCGCTTGGCGAGCCCCGTCGTTGCGGCAGCATGGCGCGGAGGGGAGCGCAGGAACTTCTGAACCTGCCGCTGGTGTTCGATTCGTAGGTGGAAGAACGCAATGCGCAATGCGACGTAGTATTCCGTCAACCACGCGCTGGGGCGTTCGCAGGGCGCACCGCTCGTGGCATCCCGTGCCGCTACGCCTCCATCAGCGCGTGGGTATCCTGCTCCGACCACACCAGCGTCGTCAGGTCGCCGGGTTCCGCCGGCTTGCGGTAGAACATCTGGTCCGGCACCAGCGCGGAGACCTCATCACCGGCATCGGTCATCACCGCCACCCGCACCATCGCGCCCTGATATTCCACCGCAACGACCTGCCCGTTCACATGCGGGCCCTCCTGGGCCGACCCCAGCCAGCAGCGGTCGGCGCGCACCGCCACCGAACCGTGATCGAGCCGCAGCACGTTGTGGCTGCCGATGAAGCGGGCGATGAAGGGGCTGACCGGACGCTCGAACACGTCGCGCGGGTGCGCCGACTGGCGGATATGGCCGTTCTCCATCACCACCATCAGGTCGGCCAGCGCCATCGCTTCATCCTGGCTGTGGGTGACGTGGATGAAGGTGATGCCCAGTTCGCGCTGCAGCCGCTTCAGTTCCTCGCGCACCTTGATGCGCAGGAAAGGGTCCAGCGCCGACAGCGGCTCATCCAGTAGCAGGACACGAGGGCGGTTGATCAGCGCGCGGGCCAGGGCGATGCGCTGCTGCTGGCCGCCGGAGAGTTGCGCCGGCAGGCGGTCGGCGTAGTCGGCCATGTGGACCAGCGCCAGGTATTCGCGGGCGCGGACGTGGCGTTCCTTCTTGGCGACGCCGCGCATCTTCAGGCTGAACGCGACGTTGTCGAGGCAGGACATATGCGGGAACAGCGCATAACTTTGGAACATCATCGCCGTGCCGCGCTTGATCGGCGGCAGGTCGGACACGTTTTCATTGTGGATCAGGATATCGCCCTCGGACACCGCCTCATGGCCCGCGATCATCCGCAACGTCGTTGTCTTGCCGCAGCCGCTCGGCCCCAGCAGGCAGCAATAGGTGCCGCGCGGGATACGCAACGAAATCGCATCCACCGCCAGGGTCGAGCCGTAGCGCTTGGTGACCGAGATCAGCTCAACATCGTACCGGTTATCCATCACCCAACCTTTGCCAAAGCCCGCCGCCGCTGCAACCGCAGCACGACCAACAGTGAGACGATAATCGCCAGGAACGATACGCCCGTCGTCAGCGTCCCGATCGCGAACAGCGTCGGTGACGTGGCCGAGGAAATCAACGCGTAAATCTCCAGTGGCAGCGTGTTCTTCGGCCCGATGGTCAGGGTCGTGCGCGCATACTCGTCATAGGACAAGGTGAACGCGCCCATCGCGACGCCAATGATGCCCGGTGCCAAGATCGGCAGCGTCACGTGCCGCAACCGCTGCCAGGCGCTGGCGCCGAGGTCGGTTGCGGCCTCCTCCCAGGAGCGGTTGAAGCGGTTGACCACCGCAAACATGGCGAACAGCCCGAACGGCAATGTCCAGGTCAGTTGCGCACCCAAGGCCGAGGTGAACAGGCTGGGCTGCCAGCCCAGGAACTGGAATCCGAGGCCGATGCCGAAGCCGACAAGCAGGCTGGGCATCACCAGGCTGGCGATGGCGAGGTAGAACAGCACGCCCGATCCCGGAAAGCGGCGGCGAAAGCCCAGGCCGGCGGCGACCGAAATCACCACCGTCAGGACGCTGACCACCGCGGCGAGGGCGATCGAGCGCTCGAAGGAGACCGGCAGGTTGGCCATCTGGCCTTTCTCGAACACCTCCCGGAACCATACCAGGGAAGTGCCGACCATCGGGAAGGTGACGCCGCCGTTCGGCCCCTGGAACGACAGCACGTAGATGACGAACATCGGGCCGTAGAGGAACATCAGGAACAGGCCGAACAACGTCGCCAGCGCATAGAACGTCCAGGGGCGCTTCTCGCTGATCCGCGGCGTCACTTCACCAGTTCCTTACGCACATCGACGACCTTCATCATCACGCCGACCAGGCACGCCACGAACACCACCAGGACCATCGCGTTGGCCGAAGCCGGCGGGTATTCCATGGCCTGGATCTGCGTTGACAGCATCGAAACGATGGAGGCGCTCTGCCCGCCGCTCATTTGCCGGACCACGAAGTAATCGCCCATCACCTGGGTGAACACCAGGATCGAGCCCAGGGTGATGCCGGTCTTGGACAGCGGAATGACGATATCGGTCATGGTGCGCCAGCGGCTGGCGCCGGCATCGACCGCGGCCTCCAGCAGCGCCGGATCGATCTTCGCCAGTGAATTGGCGATCGGCCCCACCATCAGCAGCGTGAACAGATGCACATAGGTGACAATGACGGCGAAGTCGGAGAACAGCAGGAAGGTCAGCGGGTGCGAGGTCAGTCCCAGACCCATCAACAACTGGTTGAACGCGCCGTTCCGCCCCAGGAACGGGATCCATGCGATGGTGCGGATGATGCCGGACGTCCAGAACGGAATCGCGCACAGCAGGAACAGCACCGTGCGGGTGATCCGGTTGCGCACATGGAAAATCAGGAAATACGCGATGTTGAAACCAAGGAACAGGGTGATCGCCCAAACGATGAAGGCGAAGCGCAGCGAACTGACATAGACGCGCCAGGTCGCCGGGGTCGTCAGCATTTCCCGGTAGTTGTCCAGCAGGAAAGCCGGGTAGATGCCGACGCGGTCATAGTCGTAGAAGCTGACGATCAGGAACAGCGTCGTCGGCAGAGCGAACAGCACGATCAGGATCACGGCCAGCGGGCCGACCTGGAACCACGACACCAGCCACGGCGGCAGGCGGGTCGATCGCCGCTTTCCCGACGCCGTCCGTGTCCGCCGTCGCAACGCGGGCAGAACCGAGGTCAATCCGCCACTGTTCATGCGGCTATTTTAGTCTCATTGCGACAGCGCATCAGCGGCATGATGCGCGTGCCGAACTGCTCCATGCCGATGACGAAATCGTCGAATGTCATCATCACGCCCTGCACACCCGGAACCACGGCGAGTTCATCGAGCATCCGAGCGACGGTGGCGTATGAACCGACAAGGACACCCTGGTTGGTGGGTAGTTTGTTGGTGCCGAGGAGGCGGCGCCGATTCGGCTGCGCGTAGATGTCGGTGCTGGGATCGTCCTGCGCCTGCTCATCCCGGTAGGCGAGGGCTTCCAGGTCGGTGCCCGCCTTGTAGTGTTCCCACTTGGCGTTCGCCGCCTCATCGGTTTCGTCGGCAATGATCATAGTCAGGATCAGCGCGCCGCACGCGCGGCCGGTTTGCTTGGTCGCCTCGACCAGCCGGGCGACACTCGGGGCAACGGCGGTGGGGGCGTTGTAGCCAAAGCTGGCGCAGAAATTGTAGTCGGCATACTGCGCTGCGAACTTCGTGCCAGCATCGCTCTGCGCGGCGCAGATGATGGGGATTTTCGATTCCGGCATCGGCAGGCAGCGGCAGTCGTCCATCTGGAAGAAGTCGCCCTTGAAATCCGAACGGCCGGTTGCCCAGAGTTCGTTCATCACGGTGACGTATTCGGCGCAGTATTCGTAGCGGCGCTTGTAGTGCTCCGACCCTGGCCAGATGCCCATCTGGGTGTATTCGCGGCGCTGCCAGCCGGAGATGATGTTGACGCCGAACCGTCCATGCGAGATCGAATCGACCGTCACCGCCATCCGCGCGGCGATCGGCGGGGGCATGGTCAGCACCGCGCATGTCGCGAACAACTTGATACGCGTCGTGGTGGCGGCCAGGCCCGCCATCAGCGTGAACGATTCCAGGTTGTAGTCCCAGAACTGCGACGGCCCGCCGAAGCCGTGCAGCTTGATCATCGACAGCGCGAAGTCGAAACCGAAATGCTCCGCCTTGTCGACGATCGTCTTGTTCAGGTCATAGCTGGGTTTGTACTGCGGAGATGTGGTGGAGATCAGCCAGCCGTTGTTGCCGATTGGAATGAAGACGCCTAGCTGCATTGAAAAAATTCCACTTCAGGAGGTGATGAATTCGTTCCACCGGCGGGTCAGGTAGCGGTCTTCATCCATCACCGAGTTCCACACCGCGATATTGCCCAGCCGCTGCCACAAGGTGCCGCCGTCACGGACATTGCCGGCCTTTTCCATGACCTTTCCGAACGGGCTGAGGATATCGGTTTCAGCCGGCTTGCCGTCGAACCAGTAGGCGGCTTCGGCTGGGGTCAGGTATTTGCGAGCGGTGTCGGGCTGGGCGGAGTAGTAGCCTTCGCGGGCGATGAAGGAGCCCGGGAAACCGGAGGCATACCAGTTCATGTACTCGTAGAAGCAATCGAGCTTCAGGCCGTCCACGTGCTTCATGAGGCCGAGCGTATAGCCCCAGCCGCGGTAGCCTTCTTTCAGCGGCTGGAAGGTGCAGGCGATGCCGCGGGAGCGAACGGCGGCGACGGCGGGGGACCACATCGACTGGATGACGACCTCGCCCGAAGCCATCAGGTTCACCGACTGATCGAACGAGGACCAGAACGAGCGGAACTGACCGGAGCGCTTGACCTCCAGCATGGTGTCGATCGTCTTGTCGATCTCCGCCTTGGTCATGTTGCCTTTGTCGCCGTATTTCAGGTCCCCGCGGGCTTCCATGGCCATGGCGATGTCGATGATGCCGATGGTGGGGTTGTCCTGGATCGCCGCGCGTCCCTTGAACTCGGGGCTGAGAACGTCGGCCCAGCTATCGATCTTGCGCCCGACCAGGTCGGGGCGGATGCCCAGCGTATCGCCGTTGGTGACCGTGGGGATGCCGGTGACGAAGTCGGAGGGAGTGCCGCCCTTGGTGACCTTTTGGCCGGTGGCGTCGGTGGCATACAGGATCATGGTTGGCGTGATGCCCTGCTGCACGATTTTGCGGCCGTCGGGATACTCGCCCTTGGTGAACAGCGGCAGGGTCTGGTCCCAGAATTTGAATTTGCTGACGGGGATAGCCTGCAGCACGTTGCGGCCGATCAGATAGCGCTGGTTGGTCAGGGCGACGTCGGCGCAGTCGATGGCGCTGGACTGGGAGAGGAAGCGGTTCAGTAGGTCGGCGTTTTCCGATGCCTGCATCTGCACCGTGAAGCCGAGGTCCTTGGTCGCCTGTTCGGCGATGGCGGGGATGGCGGTGACCGGCGGCCCGGCATGGAGCAGCACCACATCCTTGACGTTTTGTGCCCAGATCGTTGGGAAGCCCTTCAGCACACCCGATCCGGCCGCGGCGCCGGCACCGGCCAGCAAGGCTCTGCGGGAGACGCCTCTTGCGCGCGGCTTTTGGATGCCTGACGTCATGCTGCCTGAATCCTCATGCTGTCTGTATCCTCGGGTCGTTGGCGATGCAATCGAGGCGGAAGATAGGGTGAGAAGCCGTGCGCTGCAATGCAACATGATCGAAAATCACGCAAAAAATCTTGCAAAACCCTAATACTGCATAGTTTTCGAACAGAATTGGTGAATTAATAAGCGAGGCCGGTTAAATTTTGGCCTGTTCCCGCCGTGCGGGTTGGCCGCCTTGCCAATTCACGGATACCGCTCTCTCTCTGCGGATTAAACGCGATCGAGATCCGCGCGTTGCATCCTGTCATAATTCCGTCCGAATCACCTGGCCGATCCAGGATCGGCTGCGACCCCGCAGACCGAACGACGTGCGGCTGGCCAGCCTTCCCGATCAGACGGCGCCGACCGCCGCCACAAGTCAGCGGGCGCATCACCTTCGACGCGGATTTACCCTGGTCGAAGCCCTGGTCGCCCTGGTCATCACGCTGATGACGCTCGGCGTCCTCTGTGGCGGCATCGGCACGTCGTTACGCACCGCGCGGGATTCGGCGACCTGGAGCCGGCGTTGGCTCGTGACATCCGATCCAGTGAGGCCGCATGTCGGCGGCTTCACCCTGGTCGAGATTGTCATCGCCGCGCCCGAGGCCGAGGCCGGCGGCTACGACTACCAGCAGGTGGCCAGTACGTTACCAGGCGGGGCGATCAACCTGGTGCCGGCTCCGGTAACGTCGGCACGCCGGATGGCAAGAACGGCGCCGTGCAAAGGGGATATATATGGAGCGCCGCGCTGGGCGCCGGCCTCACCATCCGCAACCATGGCTTCTTCTCCGATAACAGTTATTACGGGCTGTCATCGGGTGCCCCGGGCTACCCGGCCCCGATCGAAAACCCATTCGCCACAAGCGCACAGCAGGTGTGGACCGCGGCCCAGGCGTTGATCCCCTACACCGATATCTACTTCCGCGGGTTTGACAATTCCTATCCCGATAAATGGCGCCTGGAGTAGCTCGAGCGTGAATTCTCTCAGTTCGCAACGAACGGCCATCTGCCGAATCTGGTCATGCTGCGGTACATGCATGATCACATGGTCAATTTCTCCGGGACGGGCGGTATCGCCGGTACCAAAGCATCGGCACAATCCGAACCGGCGGAAAACGATATCGCAGTCGGCAAGCCGATCGAACTGCTGGCGCCCGAGGGGAAACAGCCTGTGCAGTGCGCCGAAGGTCCGGATGTGAAGCCGCTGCACGACGGTGCGTGGTGGCGCACGCGCCTCCTGTGACCGCTCACCCCTTCGACGGCGCCCAGTTATAAACCCGCCTGAGTGTCTCACCCATCAGTGCCGCCCGGTCGCTGTCGGACAGACGGTCGGTGACCCGGAACGCCTCCACCCCCTGCTCGTAGGTCAACAACCCGACGGCCCGGGTCCAGTCGGTCCCCCACATGCAGCGATCGAACCCGAACGCATCGAAGATGCGAAACAGCGGGTCCCAGATGTCCGTGAACGGGAACGGTTCGTGCGACAGCGTGCAGGCCCCGCTGATCTTGATCGTAATATTCTTATGTCCCGCCAGCGCCAGCACCCGCGGCAGTTCCGCCCAAGGAGCCGGCGGTGCCGGCGGCTCGAACGGCTGTTGCAACCCCAGATGGTCGATCACCAGCCGCGTGTCGGGGTTGCGCGCCGCCAACGCACCGGCCTGTTCCAGCCTGCCCCAGCACAGCAGATTGACCGCCAGCCCATGTTGCGCGGCCGCCGCCAGAACCCGGTTAAGGCCGGGATCGGCCGGATCGGTCGGCACACCGTCGCGCATCATGATCCGGATCGCCACCGTTCCTTTGGTGGCCGCCCAGCTGGCAATCGTTTCGGCCACGTTGGGATCGGCCGGATCCACCGGCTTGATCAGTCCGAACCGTCCCGGATGCTTCGCATAGACCTCCAGCGCATAGCTGGCGTCGTAACGATACATCGCAAACGGTGAGACCAGCAGGGCACCATCCACGCCGACCGCGTCCATCGCCGCCACCATGTCGTCGCCGGTCACCGCGTCGGGCCCATGCAGAAAGCCAACCCACGGCCGTCCGGGATGATTACGTTCATACGCATGAACCTGGGAATCGATCGTCAGCATGGCGTTCCCCCTGTTTTCCCCTGACCGGCACGCTAGGCTGCCGGGTCATCGCGTTCAAGGGCAGTGCGAAGATCGACGCTGGCGCCAATCTGATGCACAACGGAACGGGCGGGAAAAGGAAACGCAGGCAATGACGCCGAACGAGGAATGGGGCCTGACAGACAAGGTCGCGATCGTCACCGGAGGCGGCGCGGCCGGCGACGGCATCGGTAATGGCCGAGCGGCCTGCATATTGCTGGCGCGGGCCGGCGCCAGGGTGATGGTCGTGGACCGCGACCTCACGCTCGCGGAACGCACCGTGGCAATGATCGCCGCCGAGGGCGGCACCGCCGCGGCGGTCGCCTACGACGTGACGCAATCCGCGCAATGCGCCGCCATGGTGGAAGACGCCGTTGCCCGTTGGGGCCGTCTCGACTGTCTCGACAACAACGTTGGAATCGGCAGCAGGGCGTCCGTCGTCGATGAGACCGAAGAAACCTGGGCGCGAGTCATGCAGGTCAACGTGGACAGCATGTTCCTGACCTGCAAGCATGCGATCCCGGCGATGGTACGGACCGCCGGCGGCGGTTCGATCGTCACCATCTCCTCCATTTCCGCGCTGCGTCCGCGCGGCCTGACCGCCTACAGCGTGTCCAAAGGTGCGGTTATCGCGTTGACCAAGGCCATGGCGGTGGACCACGGCCCGCAGGGCATTCGGGTCAATTGCGTCTATCCCGGCCCGGTCTATACGCCGATGGTTTACGGTCGCGGCATGACCGACGCGGCCCGGGAAACCCGTCGAAAGGCCTCGGTGCTCGGTCGCGAGGGCACCGGATGGGACATCGGTGCCGCGGTGCGCTTCCTGCTGTCCGAACAAGCCCGTTACATCACCGGTCAGATCCTCGGCGTGGACGGCGGCGCAACCCTCGTCGGCCCCAGCCGCGCCTCGTAACGACCGGGAGCAGCCGCCATGTCACTCAGCCGAGACTTCGCCTCATTCGTTGCGGGCCTGACCTACGAAAATCTGCCCCCGGCGGTCATCGACCGTGCCAAGGGCGTCATCCTTCAAGGCCTCATCTCCGCCCTTCTGGCGCACGACATGCCCGCCAGCAAACAGGCGTTGTCCCTGATGCAGGAAGAAGAAGCCGGCGGCGGCGGCGCGGCGACCGTGCTGTGCAGCGGCGCGAAACTCACCAAAGCGGGCGCCGCTTTCGTCAACGCCGAGATGCTGCTGGCCGGTGGCAAGTGGGATACGTTCCGTATGCTCACCCATCCCGGAACCGCCATCCTGCCCGCCGCCCTGGTTGCAGGTGAAACGACAGGTTGCTCCGGCCGGCAGCTGCTGACCGCCGTGGCAGCAGCGTACGAGGTGATGGAACGTATGGCCTCGGACTTCATCCCCACCGTGATGTCGCGCGGTTTCCACGCCGGACCGGTCTTCGGCATTTTCGGCGCTGCCGTCGCCGCCGCCAAAGTCGAAAACCTCAATGCCGACAAGGTGAACAGCGCCATCGCGCAATGTGTGAACCTCGCCGCCGGCAATCTGGAAGGTGCGCGCAGCGGCGGCCGTTCGTTACGTGAAGGCGCTGCCGTCCGCAACGCCCTGCTGGCCGTCGCCATGGCCCGCCACGGCACCCCGGCCGGCGATACCACGTTGGAGGGCGATGCCGGTTTCTACCACGCCTACACCGGCAACAACCGCGGCGAACTGCGCTACAGCTTCACTGGCGACAACCACACCGAAATCAGCCATATCACGAAAAGCCTCGGCAAAGACTGGATCTTTCTGGAAACACTGTACCGCATTTACTCGACCGCCGGTTTCAACATTGCCCATATCGACGTGACCGCGCGGCTTTGCGAGGAGCACGCCCTGACTTTTGCCGATATTGATCGGATCGAGGCGGTGGTGAACTGGTTCGAGACCGAATACCCCAGCCCGGCCTTCCCCACACCTGGCAGCGACGGCAAGCCAAGGGTCGGCGCGACGCAGTATTTCACCGCCTACGGCGCGGTCACCGGCGGCTACCCGTTGCTGCGCGGCGCGCAACCCGGCCCCGGCGAGACCGATCCACCCGAGGTGCTGGAACTGATGCAACGCGTCACCTTGATCCCGACAGTGCGGCGAACCTTGTTCGGCCCACGGATCACCATCTTCACCAAGAATGGCCGGAGCCTGACCCGCGAAGGCACCGGCCGGGAGTTCATCTGGGACTTCGAGGAACACGTCAGTCGCATGCAACCCGTCAAGCCTGGCCTGGCGATTTCCCCGTCGCGGTTCGACGGGCTGATCGACACCTGCCGCCACCTCGACACAATCGATACGGCTGCGTCAAACCTGATCGTCTTGACCATTCCACAATAGTGCAACGAAAGGAAACCCCATGGCCGACGCGCCGAACATACCGTTGCTGAATCATGACCTGGCCGATGACGAGGTTGCCTGGGTCCAGGCCGTCCAGGCCGACTTCGCCGCGGTTCGCGCAGAATTCGCCGGCCGCGAATCAGAGTTAAACCCAAAGGAGGCCCTACGCGAAGTCCTCAGCCGCAAACACCATGCCCTGCCGGTTCCGTTGGACCTGTCCGGCAACGGCGTATGGCGGAATGGCCGCAACCGCCACGGGCGTCTGGTGGCCTGTGTCTTTCTCAACCGGATCGAACTGCACCGGCACGAAAACAGCCGTACCGATCAGTTTCCGATGTATGTCGTCGGTGAGGCCGACGCTTTCTCGATCGGCACTGGCGGGCAACCGTTGCTCACCCCCGTAAAGCCAGGCAGTCACTTCCACAATTCGCCCAATGCGCCGCATGCCTTTCTGCCGAAAGTCGGCCAACCGGTCCCTGACGACTGGGAGATCGCGTTCATTGCGATCACGCCGCGCAACCTGCGGGAGGATACCCAGAAGGTTTTCGATGAAACCAGATTTGCATATCGACAAGCGGTCGGCGCGGAGGCACCTGCCGGCCCGTGACGATCCGCAGCCATCGACGGACCACCGGAAATCTGCCAGCCTTGCAAAATCGCTCCAACCCCAGCAAGGCAAACCATCATGCACTTCGGCGCTGCAATCTTCTTCACCGACTATTCGATCTCACCCACCCAGTTGGCCACCGCTCTCGAAGAACGCGGCTTCGAATCACTTTGGGTGGCCGAACATTCGCACATCCCGGTGCCAAGACGGACCCCTGCCCCGGGTGGCGGCGAACTGCCCAAGCGTTACTACGACGTGATGGACCCGTTCGTCACACTCAGCGCCGCCGCCGCCGTCACCAAAACCCTGAAGCTCGGCACCGGCGTTTGCCTGGTGATCCAACGCGACACCATCCAGACCGCAAAACTCGTCGCCTCGATCGATCAGGTCAGCAGCGGAAGATTTCTGTTCGGCATCGGCGGCGGCTGGAACGCCGAGGAAATCGAGGCCCACGGAACAGTCTTCGGCACCCGCATGAAAAAGATGCGCGAGCAGATCGAGGCCATGAAGGAGATCTGGACCAAATCGACCGCGGAATATAATGGTGAGATCGTCAAGGTTCCATCCATGATGACCTGGCCAAAACCCGTTCAAAAGCCATATCCCCCCATCCTGCTCGGAGGCGCCTTCCCATACGCGGCAAGGCGAGCCATCCGTTACGGCGACGGCTGGTATCCCAACGCCAGCAGCGGCAACCCGGAAGAGTACATGGCAAAGTTTCGTCAGTTGGCAACCGAAGCCGGACGCGATCCGGATTCGTTGCAGATCACCATCGGCGGCACACCCGAGGACGTCGCGAAAATCCAACGTCTCGGCGAACTCGGCGCCTCCCGCGTGAATTTTTCCCTGCCACCCGAGGGACCCGATCAAATCCTCCCCATCCTCGACCGCTGGGCTGCCCTGATCCGCCAGGTGAACGGCTGATCCGTTACGCAACCAGCATCCGCCCCTGGTTGCGCTCCGCCAATAACGGGCGCACCCAGCGGGCAAAACGCGTCGCTTCCTCATCGTGCAAATAACCGGACAGGCAGAACGACGAACATCCAAGGTCGATAAACTGCTGCAACGTCTCGGCGCACTGCAACGGATCGCCGACCACAACGATCCCCGCCCCCGGCCGGACGCGCGTGATTCCGGTCCACAGATGCGGGCCAATTAGCTCGCCATGCTCCCGCGCCAGTTGCTGCACCCGCTGGTTCGCCTCCGAACCCGCGTAATGAGTACGGATGAAACGAGTCTGCGCCTCGGTCACGTCACGCACCAACTCATGCGCCGCCTCCCACGCCTCCGCTTCTGTCTCGCGACACAAAATCTGCAGCCGCATGCCGAACCCGATCGCCTCAGCCCGGCCGTGCCGCGCCGCCATCCCGCAAATCGTCGTCATATTTGCGGCTATCCGCTCCGGCGTATCGCCCCAGAACAGATGTATGTCGGAGTGCTTTGCCGAAAGCGCCCACGCCTCCATCGATCCGCCACCCAGGTAGAACCGAGGCATCTGTGACGGCTGCGGCGAAATTCGCGCGCCCTTCAATGTATGGAACCGCCCCGCAAAATCTACCGCGCCCGTCGCCGACCACAGCGCCTTCATGATGGTTACGTCCTCATCCATCAAAGCGTAACGGTCTTCTTTTGCCAGCGCGATGCCCTCGGCCCGCGTTTCGGCTTCGCTCTGCCCAGCGATCAAATTCACCGCCAGGCGCCCTCCCGAAAGCTGATCGAAGGTCGCACCCATCTTCGCCAGTTGCACTGGGCTGACATAGCCCGGTCGAGCCGCCACCAGCGCCTTGATACGTTTGGTCTTCGCCACCGCCATCGCGCTGCTGATCCACGCTTCCCAGCATGTGGCCGCGACCGGTACTAAGAAATACTCAAACCCCGCCGCCTCGGCCGCCAGCACCACGCGATCGAACAGCGCCGCCGACGGCGGAACGAACCGGCTGCGATCGCCATAGCAGGTCGTATCGCCGGACGTCGGCAGGAACCATCCGAATTCAAGCTGCCCTGGCATCGCCCCAACTCCTTTGCCGCATGGCAATTCTAACCCAACCCCGCAGCGGCTTCCATTGCCCGCTCGATGTTTCGAAGGCATCCTCAGTCCCGCAACCAACGGGAACCGCCGCATGAACGAAATGGTGGACGTGTTGATCATCGGCTCCGGCGCATCCGGCGCCGCGGTCGCCTGGAGCCTGGCTGACACGCGCATGAAAATCCTCTGCCTGGAACAGGGCGATTGGATGAAGCACGCCGACTTCCCCAGCACCGGCCGCGACTGGGAGGCTCGGCGTTTCGCCGATTTCGACATCAGCCCGAACCGGCGCGCACGCCCGACCGATTACCCGGTCAACGATACGGATTCGCCGATGAAGGTCGCCAACTTCAACGGCGTCGGCGGCGGCACCGTCATGTTCACGGCGCACTGGCCGCGCATGCACCCATCGGATTTTCGCGTCCGCTCGCTCGACGGCGTGGCCGATGACTGGCCGATCGACTACACGACGCTGGAGCCGTTCTTCGCCGAGAATGACCGGATGATGGGTATCTCCGGCCTCGCCGGCGACCCCGCCTATCCGCCGCGAAACCCGCCGATGCCCCCCTTGCCGCTGGGCAAGACCGGAACCCGTTACGCCAAGGCGATGAACAAGTTGGGTTGGCACTGGTGGCCGTCCGACGCCGCCATCGCAACCACCGAGTATGACGGCCGAGCGGCCTGCATCAATCTGGGCCATTGCACCCCGGGCTGCGCACAGGGGGCAAAGGCAAGCACCGATGTCACCTACTGGCCGCATGCCATTCGCGCCGGCGTCGAACTGCGCACCCGCTGCCGCGTGCGGGAAATCACCACCAACGAACACGGCATGGCCGCTGGTGCAATCTATTACGATGCCGATGGCAACAAACAGTTCCAGCCGGCCGAAATGGTCATCGTCGCCTGCAACGGCATCGGTACCCCGCGCCTGCTACTGAACTCGGCATCGTCCCGTTTCCCAAACGGACTAGCGAACTCCAGCGGTCTCGTCGGCAAGAACCTGATGCTGCATCCCTGGCCACAAGTTCGCGGCTACGTCGATGAACCAATGGACGGCGACCACGCCCCGATGTTGAGCCTGTGGAGCAAGGAGTTTTACGAAACCGATCCGAACCGAGATTTCCTGCGCGGCTACACGCTGCAGTTTGCCCGCGGCACCGGCGCGGTCAATGAGGCGATCACCAGCGCCGACGCTGGAATTCTCCCCTGGGGCAAGGATCATCACCGCATCTTTCGCGATCTGCTGCACCACCGCTTGCTGATCGGCGTCGCCTGTGAAGACCTGCCGGAAGAGCATAATCGCGTCACCCTCGACCCGGTGCTGAAGGACAGCCACGGCATCCCCGCGCCGCGCATCGATTATATCATAAGTGAAAATACCAGGCGCATGATGGAACATGGCATCGCCCGCGCGACCGACATCCTGACCGCCGCTGGCGCCACCAATCTTTACACCTCCCGAACCATCCTCAATAGTCCAGGCCATCTTCTCGGCACTGCACGTATGGGAACCGATCCGAAGCGGTCGGTGGTCAACGAATGGGGCCGCAGCCACGACGTGAAGAACCTCTTCATCGTTGATGGCAGCATCTGGGTTACCTCCGGCGGCGTGAACCCCACCTCAACCATCCAGGCGCTGGCTCTGTACGTCGCCGACAGCATCAAGCAACGCCTGGCCACTCTGTTCGATTGAGGCAACCCATGAGCGACTCTCTGTCATCGGCAGAAATCCGCGATCTGCGCTGCATCGCTTCGATGATGATCCCGCGCAGCGACACCTACGACGTGCCGGGCGCTGACGACCCAACGATCTTTGCCGACATTCTGGCCTCGATCGGCCGCGACCTTGCCGCCGTACGGCAAGCCCTCGCATCCCTCGCCGCGATGGCCGGCGGCCCATTTGCAGACCTCGAGGAAACGCGTCGCGAGGCAGTCGCTGCGTCCTTTCGCGCGGAAGGCGGCCCGCTGCCCGCGACACTTCACCGCGTCGTTTTGCAATGTTACTATCGCAACGACCGTGTGGTCCGCGCACTCGGTCTCGAACCCCGCCCGCCGTTCCCCAAAGGCCACACACTGGAACAGGGCGACTGGTCTCTGCTCGATCCCGTGCGCACCCGGCCTCGCATGTGGCGCGACGTGCCCCCACGATGACACGGCCCATCGCATCCGCTATCGTTCATCGCTCGCATAAGGAGTCACAGCGATGACCGAAGCAAAGCTCGCGCCGAATCTTCCCCAGTGGATGAAAGACCATACCGAACGCTACCTCTCCAGCGGCGGAACCGACGGTCACATGTACACCATTTCCCGTCCCGGCGCGCCGCCAATGACCGTTCCCTCTTTGCTGCTGACCACGACCGGCCGCAAATCCGGCCAAAGCTACATCTTCCCGCTGTTCTACGGCAGCGCCGGCGATAGCTTTTTCGTCATCGCATCCAAGGGCGGTGCGCCGGAACATCCGGGCTGGTATCGTAACATTCTCGGCAATCCCGATGTCACTATCCAGGTCGGAACCAGAACGACAAAGGCCCACGCCCGCACCGCCACCGGTGACGAACGCGCTCGGTTGTGGGAACAGGCCGTCGGATTCTTCCCGCCCTACGCCGACTACAAGGAAAAGGCCGGCTCCAGGGAGATCCCCGTGGTCGTGCTCGATCCCGTAAAATAGCGTCGCGCTAGTCCGCCCCCCAGGCGATCGCATTACGTAACAACGTCAGGTAGGCCGGCGTTTCCCACGGACCACGAAACACCGGTGGTGTCGTGTCCGAGGGATCACCCGGCCGCCCGGCACGTGAAGCCGGATTATGGCAATGACCCAGCGCGTAATAGGTCACTGCACCGTCACCGAGCGGGAGCGTGTAGCCCAGAACGCGGGATTTGCCATCCTCCCGCAACGACGTATCGGAACCGTAAAGGCTCTCGACGCTGGTTGATACCACCTCCGGCCCATAAACCGCCGTCAGCAGAATGCGGGCCGATCCCGGGTCCTGCAATTCAACGTAGTACGGCTCGTCCTCAACCTCGAACGAGTCGCCAGCACCCTGCGTCAGCGCATGATCGGCAACATCGACGCGAAACCGGCAAAGCGGCGGATGGGTCAGGAAGAAACCACCCAACAACGCATGATGCTCCGATTTCACCGTTCGGCGCTGCCGCAGACCCTCCACCCGTTCCGCCCGGCCACCGCTTGTTCCATGCAGGCCCAGCCAATGCCCGCCGGCTTCCAGCCAGTTCCGAATGGAACGACACTGCGCCGTATCCGGATAAGGTCCGGCCACATAAGTGATCAGCAACCGTGATACCGGCAACCATTTCTCAATATCGGCAAAATCATTCGCAACCGACGCCGGAACGTCCTGATCCCGCAGCAATTCCAGCAACCGAAGACGGGCAAAATCGTGGTCATGTCCGGCCGGCGAACCGGGCGGGAACCCACCTGTGATCAAATGCGCACGCCCTGTCTTCATCATGCCGCCGCCTCCAGCACCATGCGCGATGCCTTTTCACCGATCATGATCGACGGCGCATTCGTGTTACCCGACGTCAGCGTCGGCATGATCGACGCATCGGCAACCCGCAGTCCCTGCATCCCATGCACCCGAAGCTGGTCATCCACCACCGCCATCGGATCGGAACCCATCTTGCAGGTGCCCACCGGATGATAGGTCGTCTCCGCATTGTTCCTGATCCATTCTAGCAATTCATCATCCGCCTGGATGTTCACGCCAGGTGCTATTTCATCGACGGCGATGCCTCGCATTGCGGGTGCGGTCATGATACGGCGTGTGATGCGCATCGCCTCCAGCGTGACCTCGCGGTCGAGCTGCGCACTCATGAAATTGAAACGAATCGCCGGCGGCCGGTTCGGCGCCTTCGACGACACGTGTATGCTGCCGGTGCTTTCCGATCGCAGGATGTTGGTGATCGCGGTCACGCCCGAGGTTTCCGCCATCTTGAAGTTCGCCGCTGCCAGGAACGGAATCCAGGAGATCGCGGCGTCCGGCGCATCCAGCCCCGCCCGCGTGCGGACATAGGCCCTGATCGGCGACGCCGGCAGGCCGAGCAGCCCCTTGTCGGTCACCGCGTATTTCAGTGCCTGCCAGACCTGGCCAAGGCCGCGCATCTTGTCATTGTAGGTCATGTACTTGGTAGCCGGCACCTTCCATTTCATACGTGGCGAGTAATGATCGCGCAGGTTCTCGCCGACGCCGCTCAGCGCGTGGCGGACCTCGATGCCCAGGCTTTGCAGCAGCTCCGGCTGACCGATTCCGGACAGTTCCAGAAGCTGCGGGGAGTTGATCGAACCCGCGCTGACGATGACTTCGCGCGCGGCGCGGGCCTCCCGCTGCTGACCGTTGATCGAGTAGCGCACCCCGGCGCAGCGCTTGCCTTCGATCAAAAGACATTCCGTCAGTGCATTGGCCTGGATCGTCAGGTTCGGCCGTCCGCGCGCCGGGTCCAGATAGCAGAAGGCGGTACTCATCCGCCGGCCGTTGCGGATCGTCGTCTGTGTCATACCGATCCCGTCCTGCGAGGCGCCGTTGTAGTCCTTCGTGTATTTGATGCCGACCTCGCCGGCGGCCTTGATCAGCGCGTCGTACAGCGGGCCGGTCTCGAAGTTTTCAGTGACCTTCAGCGGCCCATTGCGGCCGCGATATTCGTCGTCGCCCTCGCCCTTATAGCTTTCCATGTCGCGGAAGATCGGCAAAACCTCGCGGTAGCTCCAGCCGCGATTGCCCAGTTGCGCCCAGGTGTCGTAGTCCTGCGACTGGCCGCGCACGAAGACCATGCCGTTGATTGACGACGACCCGCCCAGCAGCTTGCCGCGCGGCACCGGAATGCGGCGCTGCCCGGTGCCGGCGTCGGGTTCCGATGAATAAAGCCAGTTGGCGGCAGGATTTTCGATCAGCTTCGCGAAGCCGACCGGGACGCGTGACCATGGATGACTTTCCCGACCAGCCTCCAGCACCAGAACCTTGTACTTCGGATCGGCGCTTAGCCGGTTGGCGAGTACCGATCCCGCCGACCCTGCGCCCACCACGATATAATCGTAAATCGTGCTTTCCATGACCTTCCCCCGGCCTCACTCAGGCGACGCATTGTCCGCGCACCAGTCCGCCTGGCAACGCGCCCGTCGCCTCACCGTTACGGTAGGTGATCTGCCCCGCCTTCACCGTCGCCGCATATCCGCGCGCCTTCTGCATCAGCCGCCGTCCGCCCGCCGGCAAATCAACCACCATCGTCGGCCGTTCCAGCGCTAGATTGGCGAAGTCGATCACGTTGATGTCAGCCTTCATGCCCGGCGCCAGCACGCCACGATCGAGCAATCCGGCGAACCGCGCCGGCTCCCGCGTCTGCCGCCGCACGAGATCGTGCAGTTCCATCCGCCCGTCCACGCGGTCCCGCCCCCAGTAGCTGAACAGGAACGTCGGAAACGACGCATCCGAAATAAAGGCCACATGCGCGCCGCCATCGCTAAGACCCGGAATGACATGATCATGGGCGTAGATCGTCTTCACTGCCTCCAGGTCGTAATTCGTGTAGTTGACCAGCGCGGTGAAAATGAACCCCTTGCCGTCGTCGTCGGTCAGGATGTCGTAGGCGACTTCCTGTTCCGTGCGGCCTTCGCGCGCTGCGATGGCGGTAATCGATTGTTCCTTCGGAGGGGTGTAGTTCAACGGGTTACTGAAGCGGAACATCCGTTTGTAGCTGACCCGATTCAGCAACGACCAGGTGTTGAACTCCTGCGGGTCGTCGGACAGGATTTTAGCCCGCATCTCTGGGTCGCGCATTGCGGCGACGCGCTGCTCCAGCGGCAGATGTGCGATCGAGCGATAGGTCCGCGTGCCGGCAAACGGATTTTGCGAGCCGGTCAGGCCGAGCAGCGCGCCGATGGGGCGCGGCGGTGATACGCAGCGGATCGGCAACCCGTCGGCCACTGCCTTGGCCGACAGCGCCAGCAGATCCTTCCACGCCTCAGTACGGTCGTGACGTTGGGTCAACGACAACACCAACGGCCGCCCGCTGGCTTCCATTATGCGGCGGACCATGGCGAATTCGGTCGCCGGATCGGGCGTGTTCCAGTCGGAGGTCATTTCGATGAAGCCGCCCCCAGCGTCCTTCATTCCCATGGCGATGCCAATCAATTCGGCTTCCTGAGCTCGCAACGTCGGCGTGTGATCACCGGCCAGCGTCTTGTGCGCGATCGTGCGCGACGTCGAAAAGCCAAACGCCCCGGCCCGCACCGCCTCCGCCGTCAGCTCCCGCATCCGCGCGATGTCCTCTTGGTTGGCATCCTCCAGATTCAGCGCGCGATCGCCCATTACAAACACACGCATCGGCGCGTGCGGCAGCAATGCACAAAAATCAATATCATGCTTGCGACGTTCCAGCGCCGTGAGATACTCACCAAAACTCTCCCAGCTCCAGTCCAGACCTTCGTTCAAACACGGCCCTGGCAAATCCTCCACGCCTTCCATCAGCGCGACCACCGCGTCCTGAGTGTTCTTGCGCACCGGCGCAAACCCGACCCCGCAATTGCCCATCACCACCGTCGTGACGCCATGCCAGGATGACGGTGCCAGATGCGAATCCCACATCGCCTGGCCATCGTAATGGGTGTGGATATCGACGAACCCGGGCGTCACCGACAGGCCGGCCGCGTCGATCTCCTCGGCACCGCTTCCGCTCACTGAACCAACCGCCGCGATCGTGCCGTCCTTGACCGCGACATCGCCAACGAACGGAAGACCGCCGTTGCCGTCCATGATCGTTCCGCCGCGAATGACGATGTCGTAGTTGCTGGCCATGCCTGTTTCCTCTCGATAGGACGGCAAGTGTTATCCTTCGGCGGCAACAGGGCAAGTCCGCCCAGCCACCCACGGGGTCAAAATTGCCCGCCGAAACCTAATCATGTTACCCATCAACCCGCATCAATCGCAATGAGGCAGCAGTGACAGTCCCGGATCGCAACGGTCGTGCCTACCCACAGACGTGGGATGTGGAAGCGGATGTCGTCGTCGTCGGCTTTGGCGCCGCCGGCATCGCCGCCGCGGTCACCGCCCACGACCTGGGCGCCAAGGTCGTTATGCTGGAGAAAGCACCTGAAGGCCAGGAAGGCGGCAACACCCGTGTCGCCGGCCAGGGCTACCTGAACACCTCCTCGGTCGAAAGCGCCATCGCCTACCTGACCGCGTTGTGCGGCCCATACTCCGTTCCCGCGCCGATGGTGAAGGTCTGGGCGGAGGAGATGTGCCGGAACAACGAATGGCTGCGCAGCCTTGGCGGCGATCCGCAGGAGCATCAGCATCCGCCGGTCGGCATCGAGTTCCCCGACCTGCCCGGATCGGACTGCGTGCACAAATTCCACGACGGCCCCACCTACGGCTACTCCTACACCTGGAAGTTGTTCGAAAGCCTGGTGAAACAACGCCCTATTCCCATCCATTACCAGACGCCCGCGCAGAAACTGATCCAGCACGATACCACGAAGCAGATCCTGGGAGTCCAGGCCAGGCAGGGCGACCGGTCGATCGCGGTCAAGGCGCGCAAGGCGGTCATCCTGACCTGCGGCGGCTTCGAGAACAACCAGCAGATGATCCGCGATTACCTGCCCGGCGTGCCCTATTGTTACACATCCGGCTCGCCCTACAACGAAGGCGACGGCATCTCCATGGCGATGTCGGTCGGCGCCGACCTTTGGCACATGAACAATTACGCTGGTCCCTCCATGGCGTTGAAAGTGCCGGATGTCCGCACCACGTTTTCGATGCAGGCATTGCACTACAGCAAGGAAACCCCCGGCGGCATGATCGTCGTCGGTCCGGACGGCCGCCGCTTCACCGACGAGAAATACAAGACCCGGCATGGCAAGATCCCGGTCAACGGTCGCTGGCTCCCGCTGTCCACGCCATGTCCGATGTTCCTGATCGTTGATCACACGCTGTTTTCCGGCGGCCCGCTCTACGACAAACACCCCAGCCACGGCTGGACCCAGATCATCGAGCGTTACGAATGGAGCGAGGACAACAGTGCCGAACTGGCGAAAGGCTGGATCAGGACGGCCCCCACGGTTCCGGAACTGGCATCGCTCATCGGTCTCGATCCCGCCACGCTGCAGGACACCGTCGCTCGGTGGAATCGTTACGCCGAGGCCAAGCACGATCCTGATTTCGGCCGCAGATTGATGATGGCCCCGATAGGCCGCAGACCGTTCTATGCGGTGGAACTGTCGCCTTCGATGCTGAACACCCAGGGCGGCCCGCGGCGCAACGAACGCGCGCAGATCGTTCGACCCGACGGCACGCCTATCCCGCGCCTGTACAGCGCAGGAGAACTCGGCTCGATCTACAGCTATCTCTATCAGGGCACCGGCAACATCGGCGAGTGTCTCGCCTTTGGCCGCGTCGCCGGACGCAACGCCGTCGCCGAAGCGGTTTGGGAATAGCCACAGAACCCCCAGCCAACGCAAAATCAGTGAAACACCCGTCCCGCATCAATAACGATCGTCTGCCCCGTCATCGTCTCGGTCCGGCACATTGTCACCACCATGTCGGCGCAGTCGTCCTTGTCCGCGGCCTTCTTCAACAGCGAACCCGCCGCGTTTCGCGCCACCGTCTCGGGCAGCAGGTTGGAAGTCGCCCGTGTGCCCTCCAGCAGGCCGGGCGCGACACAATTCACCAGCGTCTCTGGCGCCAGCGCCACCGCCATGCAGCGCGTCAGGTGGATCAGCCCCGCCTTCGAAACCGCGTACGCAATGGATGAACCGGTCGGCGTCAGCCCGGCCACCGATGCGATGTTGACGATCCGGCCCTGCCCCTGCGCCTTCATCACCGGCGCCACCGCCTTGATCAGCCGCATCGGCCCAGTCAGGTTCACCGCCAGGATTTTGTCCCACTCGTCCTGCGTCAGCCCGTCCAGGTCGGCGAACGGAATCGATTTGTTGTAGGCGGCATCGTTGATCATGACATCGATCCGACCGAACCGCCGCATCACGTCGCCAACCAGCCCCGCCACCGCAGCCCCATCAGTGATGTCGCAGGCAAACGCCGCGGCATTGATCTGGTAGCGGCCGGTCAGGTCTCGGGCGACTCCCTCGGCCTGCTCGCGGCTTTGCGCGTACATGACGGCGATGTGCGCTCCCTCCCTCGCCAGCGCGTGGCAAATGCGCTGCCCGAGCCCGCCATTGCCGCCGGTGACGAGGGCGACTGCGCCTTTGAGGTCCATGGAAATCTCCTGCTGCCGGCTACACTCTGCCGCCTGACAAGCGTTGCAGGCAAGCCAGCCTCTCGACATTGGACTTTTGTCACGAACAGACACAGACTCGCCCCGGATTATCGGCCTGCGGAGCCGATGCGGGAGGGAAATATGAAAGTCGGCATTCTGCAGTTTTTCGGCTGGCGCGATCGGACCGTGCCGCTGCATTCGGTTTACGAAACGGCACTGGAGCGGTTTTCGATCATGGATCAGACCGGCTACGACGCCGTCTGGCTCGCCGAACACCATTTCTCCGGCTTTTCGGTCTGCCCATCGGTGCACATGATGGGGACGATGGCGGCAGCCCGAACCAAGCGGCTTCGCATCGGCATGGGCGTCTCGCTGGCGCCGTTCTACAACCCGCTGCGCCTCGCCGAGGAAGTCGCGCTGCTGGATGTGCTGTCCCGCGGCCGGGTCAACTGGGGCGCCGGGCGCGGCTTCGAACGCAGCGAATTCGCCGCCTTTGGCATCCCCGGCGAGGAGAGCGCAGCGCGCTTCCACGAAACGGTGAAGATCGTGCTGAAGGCCTGGACCAATCAGCGGCTTTCATACGACGGCAAGTTCTTTCATTACGATGGCGTCGAGGTGCTGCCGAAACCGTTCCAGACCCCGCACCCGCCTGTCTGGATGGCGGCCTCGTCGCCTGCGGCCATCGACTGGGCGGCGAGCCAGGGCCACTCGATCCTAATGGACCCGCACTGTTCTCGGGCCGAACTGATCGAAAAGCGCCTTCACTACAAGGCGAAACTCCTCGAGTCAGGCTATACCGATGCCGGAAGGACCATCCCGATGGCAAGGCTCGTTGCGGTCGATGAGACGGCGGAAAAGGCACGAACCGTCGCCAAGCGCGTCGCGGAATGGACGCTCGCTTCCTATGTCGGACCGAAGCACAGCGGCAACGTGCGCCAGGGCGGACCGCGCACCTTCGGCGGCAAAGATCCTGTCGATTTCTACCTTGATGATGTGATGATCCACGGCACGGCCGACAGTGTCGTCGATCAGATCCAGTCGTTCGGCGAGCAGATCGGCATGAACTATCTGATGGCAGCGCCCATGAGCGGCCGTTCGTTCCGGTTGCTGACGGATCAGGTGTTGCCGCGGATCGCCTGACCTCCCATCCTAACCCCAGACCCCACGCCACGGGAGAAGACCCACATGCGCATCGTCGCCCTGGAAGAGCATTACACCGTCCCCCGCATCGTCGCCGGCATCCCGCGCGATGCGATCGCCCGCCGCGGCTTTCCAGGGCCTGATGCAGTTTGGTCTCAGACCGTCAAACGCAACGAACTCGCAGACCTCGGCGATGCTCGGCTGGCCGACATGGACGCCAGCGGCATCACCGTCCAGGTGCTGTCGGTCGCCGGGCCTGGCGCCGACCTCCTGCCAAACCAGCCCGGCATCGACCTCGCCCGATCCTACAACGATGCGCTCGCGGAAGCCTGTGTCA
>Ga0302319_10005375_pt1 | contig 25757 bp, 26 predicted proteins | sample Bog_T0_2_FD_203319 | JGI IMG/M metagenome (GOLD analysis project Ga0302319, IMG submission 203319) | Peat permafrost microbial communities from Stordalen Mire near Abisko, Sweden - Bog_T0_2 | ecosystem: Environmental > Terrestrial > Soil > Wetlands > Peat | place: Sweden: Abisko, Stordalen Mire...
GCCACGCGCCTATCTTCCGCTCCCGCGTGGAACCCACACGCTGGACCAATGAACAGGATGAAACCATCCCGGTCGATGGACTACAAGGAGAAAAGTCCGTCGCATTCTGCGGGCTGGGAAATCCCCGCACTTTCTGGCGCTCCCTCGACCGGCTTGGCGTTCACGCGATCGAACGCATCGACTATGGCGACCACCACCGCTATAACCCTCGCGAGTTTCAACGGCTGGTGCTCCATACGAAGGACATCGGCGTAACGACTCTGGTAACGACGGCCAAGGACGCCGTGAACCTCTGCCCCGAGTTCGGACGCATGGCGCAGCCTCTGCGGCTGTACTGGCTCGAAATAGGAGTCAGCATAGACGGCCGGGATGAACTGATTAGGCTCATTGAGAAATCATTCTGAACGCCCGACCCACGCCGGGAGTCTTAGCTGATGTGCCGCATGTTGCAATCCTCGCCGCGCCGATGCCCTGTGCCGTCGCAGCCGGGGATCCCTTCGCCGCCCTGGTCGCCCGCCAGTCGCGATTCGTGTTTCAGGTGGCCTGGACAGTATTGCGCAACGCCCACGATGCCGAGGATGTCGCGCAGGAGACGTTTCTCAAGCTGTATCGCACCGGCTCATGGCAGCGAATGGACGATGAGCGAGCCTTTCTGGCGCGAACTGCCTGGCGGCTGGCGGTGTCGCGGTCAAGGCATCGAAAGCGGCCCGATCCGTCAGAACGCTGTGATGAATCGCCCGATCCCGAACGCAGCGCCATTGCATCCGATTTGCACAGCACCGTGCAGCGTATGATTGACGCCCTGCCGGACGAGCTTCGCGTCCCTCTGGCGCTTTCCGCCATCGAAGAGCTTTCCTCGGCCCGCATCGCTGAAATGATGGACATCCCCGAAGGCACCGTGCGCACGCGGATCATGCGAGCCCGAGAACTGCTTCGAAAGAAACTGGAGGCGCTGTGAAGATCGATCTCGACGAAGCCCTCAAAGCATATGTGGATCGGCCCTTGCCGCAGGGTTTGGAACGTCGCATTCTGCGCCGCGTGCAGAGGCCCGCATGGCAGTGGCCTGCGGTGGCTGCCGCGCTTGCGGCCTCGGCCGCGGGATGGCTGATGATCCCTGTGCCCCCGGCCACTCGGCCGACACCGAAGCGTGCTGTCGCAGCGTCCATTCAGCCTGTGAATCCGGCGCGTGTCCAACCAAAACGCCCGAGGCGCCGCCACAAACCGGACATCGTCGATGCCCTCTGGCGCTTCGGTCAGGCGAACCCGGAGCTTGCCATTCAACTCACCGAAACTCACGAGCCGGCGCCGATCGCACCCCTCCAAATAGAACCTTTGACCATCGGAGAATCAGGAGTAACACCATGAAGAAGGCACTACTGTTTTTGATAGCCGCTGCAGCCTGCCTGGGCCAGGACCAGGATGAGGCCAACCAAACGAAGTTCTACCGCTTTGACTTTGTCTTTAAAGAAAACGAGGGCGGAAAGCTCTCAGGGCAGCGAAACTATACAGCCACCGGCAACAGATTTTCAGCCATCCAGCTTCGCTCCGGGGAAAAAATTCCCGTTGCCAACCTGAAGTCCGGCGAGTCCACCTATCTTGATGTCGGCACCAACATCGATTGCCGTATCCTGCAGGAAAAACCGGAAGAACTGCAGCTTTATGTCGCTGCCGATACCAGCACTGCCGACTCGCGCGTTCCCCCGATTGTGAGTCAGACCAAGTGGAGCTCAAATTTGCTGGTACCGCTGAAGAAGCCGGTAATTATCTTCACTTCCGACGGCACCGGCAGGAAGATTCAGACCCAGCTCGAACTTACCGTAACGCCTTTACAATAGCTCTCGGTCGCCTAAGGTATGCCGAAATGCCAGAGCCGTGATTCCTAAAACTACGGCTGCCGTGGCGAACCCGGTAGGGGCATACCAGGCGCTCCAGTCGGTTCCCAGCGTAATCCCGTTCACCGTGTTGAGTGCAAAGACGGCCGCGATCGATACCAGCAGCCCGAAGCGCAGCAGCGCAAATACCAGACCGGTGATGATCACGATGAGAATGGCCAGTTCGGCCTGCCAGTTAAGCGAGTTGACCAGGTCGCCCTGCACCACGGAAAACAGAACGCCGCCCGCGATGGCCGCAATCCAGTCCTTCCGCAGCAGAGTCCGCAGCCCAAAGATGCCGAAGAAGAAAATCAGCCCGGTGTTGATCCCCTCGGTCACACGGCCGAAAAGCCCCGAGATCCAGTAGCGCGTTCCCTGCGTCAGATAAAGCCCGCCGAAAGTGTTGAGTCCCTCGCTCGAGGCCGCTGAAGCATCGCGCACCATGCCCAGCAGGAGCATGACGGTGCCCAGCGCGAGGCCGATCAGAATATGCGATCCCACCTGCGGGTCCGACCATCGACCCGCCAGTATACGGTTCCAGGTAATGATCGCGTGCGGCCAACGAACGCGCAGCGCCGGTTCGAGCGCAAGATAGAGCACCATGAACAGAACGCCGGTCGCAAGGCACTCCGAGAGTCCATTCAGCGCCACCGACAACATCGAGGCCGACGCCACGAAATGCACCGACGCAGCCCAACCGCAAAACGTCAGGCCGAACATCGCCATCCCGACTGTGAACGCGCCGCGCCGATCCGCCCGCTGTTTTTTCCAGTTACTACGAGCCAGCAGAACCGCGAAAACCATCGCCAGCCCGAACAGAACCGGAAGCAGAATTCCCTGCAGATCCGCGATCACGGGATTGGTTCGAACCGGCGTACCTGCCGTGTTCCAGGGATACAGTACCCGCATGAAGGTGAGGCGGCCTTTAAACCAGCCCATTTCAACGCGCAGATTCAGCCCGGGAATGGCGGGATGCGGACCTTTCCATGCACGCCGCGTATCCACAGGCACAGTGGGAAGCTCCGTAGGAGCGATCTCGGTAAGCTGGGCGGGATTCAATTGCGCGGCTCCGAATACGGCGTCGGCCGTCACGGCTGCAGGCCATGCATCCACCCCAGACAAAGGCACAGCCAGAAATCCTCGCAGGCGCCCGGCCACATCCGTCGTCAGTTCTAACGAGCCGGGAGCGTTCAGCGGAGGATTCGTCTCGGTCACGTTGCCCGACGGTTGTGCGATCAGCGGCTTCTGGCTTTCTCGATAAACCGCTACCGCAGGCGCCTCCGCGCCCAGCCACTTTCTGAAATCGCGCGGCGCCTGCAAGCGATCCAGGTACGTGATTAGCTCTAACCCCTGATTCATCCAGAAAGCGGTATCCACAGGCCGCTGCGGATATCCGAACCCTGCCGCCATCTCTCGCGCTTTCTGCTGCAGCACCGCCGGGGGATAATCGAGCGGCGTTTGCAGGAAAGCCTCCGTCCGCTGCTTCAGGATAGGCGTGGCGATCACGCCCGCCAGCACGACACCGGCACACAGGAAGGCGTATTTTATCGCCATGCCTTCCGTCTTGCCGGAGGCCGCAACCAACTCGGGCGACGGCGTTTCGCCCGCCGCCAGCGCCGCGGCCAGCGGATCTCCTCCAGGCAGCGCCGCCGACACCAACAGCGCATTGTCGGGCCGCTTCGAAGGATCGGGTTCCAGACAACGCCGGATTACGTGTTCAACCGCCGGATCGATATCCGCGGCGATCGAGCTCATCGCCGTCAGTTGTCCCGATTCCTGCTGCGATATCAGTTCTCGGACATTTTTCGCCTCATAAGGCTTGCGTCCCGTGAAGATTTCATACAAGACCAGGCCCAGCGCGTAGATATCGCTCTTAGCCGTTACTTCCGTGCCCTTCAGTTGCTCGGGCGACATGTACGCCGGCGTCCCGTTGCGCGCCTCCGGACCCGATAACTGATCCGCAATCGCAGCCAGGCCGAAGTCCATGATCACGATCTCGCCGCGTTTGTCCATCATGATGTTCTGCGGCTTCAAATCGCGATGAATCACCCCTTTGGCATGGGCAGCGGCGAGGCCCGCGCAGATCTTGCGAGCCGTCGTGATCGCCCGATCGGCGGGCAAGCGTCCGATACGCGGAAGCAGCGAAGCGAGGTCCTCGCCATCCACATACTCCATCGAGATGTAGGGCATGGCTTCGGCTTCGCCGATGTCGTAGACGCGGCAAACGTTGGGATGCGAGATCTGCCGTGCAATTCGAACCTCGCCGTGGAAGCGCTCGATCAGGAAGCGGTTCTCCGCCGCGGTTACGGGCAGGAACTTTAAAGCAACCGACTGCCCCAGCGTCAGATCCGTCGCGCGATACACCTCGCCCATCCCGCCCTTCCCCAGCAGACCGACAATACGATAGCGCCCTGCGAGTAATGTTCCGGGAACAAAGCGGCCCTCTTCCACATATGAAGACCGGGAAAGATGCGAAGGCGCGGGAGTTTTAGAGGCGGGAACGGGGATCGTCTGAGCCGAAGTTACGGCGGATGTTAATTCCGTGGGCCGATCCATCTCAATACATTATGCGAAACGGCCGCGGCGAACGTCTGCTGCCACGGGGCGGACTTCCGTTCCGCCCCGTTTGCGCCGATTCGTCAGAAAACGAACCGGAACTGCGCTTCAACAGTACGCATCGCCTGCGCGCCGGTAGCTGCTCCGAAACCCGCAGTCGCCGGTGTCAGCCGCGCCGCGTTGAGCGAGCCGTCGGCGTTGTATTGATTGTTCGTGATGGCGGAAGGGGCGGCCGGACTGGCAAGGTTCATCGTCGTGTTGATACCGTTGATCACCACCGTATTGAAGACGTTGAAAGCTTCCAGGCGGAAACTGAATCGCCGCTGCTCGGAGAACAGGCGGAAACTCCGCAGGATGGCAAGGTCGGTTGTGTTGTTGAAACACTGATGCAGCAGACTCGAGCCCGATTCGCTGCCGGTGCTGTTATACGTCGGTCCCTGAAACGCGGCGACATTGAACTCCGCGTAGGGATTGCTTCCGCAGCCTGAACCGGGATTCCCCACTACTTTGATTCGCGCGGTGTAATCCGGCGAGCCTGTCAGATTCACATTTCCGCCGTTGCTTGCATAAGAATAGGTGACGTCATAAGGTGCTCCGGTTCCCCCCGTGTACACGACCGACAATTGCCAGCCATTGACCGCATAGGCCGCGGCCTTAGGAAGATTGTGTAACTTCGGAAGGTCCCACACCGCATAACCCTTTAGCGTGTTCCGCCGGAAGCCAACATTGTCGATCAGGGCATCGTTGGCGGGTTGCACCGGGCTCAGCGCGATAGTGCTCCCGCTGTGCACGAAGATCTGCTGCGAAAGCATGTTTCCCTTGTTCTCCAGCCCCAGCGTGTAATTGAAGCCCGCCGATAGGCCATGGCTGTACTGGTGCTTGTAGGACGTGTCGATCGCGCGGTAGAGATTGTTGAACCGGGGCCATGTGTCGATAATGGCGCCCAGTCCGCGATAGGGTCGAAGCAGGTTGGTCGCAAGCGCCGTGGCGCCGGGAATCGCGCTGGTTCCGAGCGTCGGGTCCTGATACTGCGAAAGATATGCCGTTCCCAGATCCGGAGCGTTCAGGTCGATAGGGTTCTGGCCTCCGGGTGTCCCGATAGCGCCAAAGGCAATATTGTTGTAGTTATAGTCCTGAACGAAAGATACGTCGAGGACCGATGACCATGGCAACGCGATCTGTGCCCCGATATTGAATTGAAGAGACGAAGGAAGGCCGGAGTTGTAGTTGTAAATTCCGAGTTGCGGCGGCGCCTGAAACTGCGTTGCGCTGCCCGCGGCAACCTGCTGCAGCGTTGAATTGTAGACTGTCGAAGCCTGCCCTACCGGCGGATTGCCGGTCTGTCCGAAGATAGCATCTCCCTGAGGCCGGTCATAGAACAGGCCCACCGCCCCGCGGATTACAATTCGCGATCCGAACGGAGACCACGCAACGCCGACGCGGGGCCCCAGTGCCAGGAACGGCTCGGTGTAGTTGGCTTTGTCAATTCCCTTGCCCGCCTGCACGATACCGTTCGTAATGCTGCCCGTGCCAGGCACGATAGCGCCGATAGCGGCCGACGAGCCAAGTCCGAGCGAAGAACCGTTCGCCGGGTTGATGGCTACGCGATCGATGCCCGGGCAGACGCTCGCGGTAATCGCGCATCCCGGTACGAAGAGTAACGGCGCCTGGCTTGCCTGCCACATGTTGGGGAAGAAGTTTGCCTCCTGCTCGCGGGAATCGTACTGTTGCCCGTTGTGTACGAACCGAACTCCCAGGTCCAGAGTCAGCTTCTTGTTGACCTTCCAGTTGTCCTGAATGTAAAAGTCATTGTTGTGGTAAACATACCTGCCCTCAACCAGGGCGTTCTGTTGTCCGTAAGAGTTGAACACACCGATGGCCGCGTTTGAATAGCCGAATCCCGTATCGAGAGGGTTATTACTGTTATTGGCGAAACTGAGCGCGCCCTCAATCGGCAGCGTCCCGGCCTCCTGCGTGCCCAGGTTCTGCACCTTCATGCTGTCCTGCGATGAGAAGCCCGCCTTGAACGTGTGGGTTCGCCACACTTTTGTTAGCGCAATGTTGGTATCAACCGTGTACTGCCAGTTCACAAACGGAGGATAGGCGTTGTTCGGAGGAGCGTTGGCGATCCGGCTGCCCCAGGAATAGTCGGGCGCAAGGTATACGTGGTTGTTTCTGTAGTAAGGCGCATTCGACCCGGCTAACACCTGAGCCTGGTACGAGCCCGCCGGGACGTTCTCCGCATTCGGGAACAATTCGGGGAAATTGCACAGCCCGACCGTGCATCGGTCAGCTGCGGCATTGATCGCGATGCTGCCCAGCTGGTTCCCGCGAGTGTAGCCAGCCGAAGCCTCCAGGATCGTGGTTGGATTGATCACAAACACCGCCGTTATCGACGGCACAATCAGCGCCGGGTACTCGGTAACCCGATCGTTGTAACCGGGAATCGAACCTGCCACCGGCACGATCGTTGCATTCTGGCCCGCATACTTCCCGCTGATCCGGAAGCGGGAAGAGATGTTGTAATCGGCGCGCGCCAGAGTCTGAAAATTCGTCTGTGTGACGTTGGGTGCCACTGTTTTCAGGTTGTAATTCAGACCCTGAATGTTGGGCGCCGGGTATTGGCTGAGAATGGCAAGGCCGATTGGATACAGCCGCGATTGCGGGATCGCTCCCAGCACTCCGCCCGCCTGAAAACATCCGGCTGTGCTGGTGGACGTGCACGGAGCCCCCGCCTGCGGGTCCGTGATCAGGTTCAGCAGGTTACCGTTTTGGTCCGTGGTCTGAGAAAAGTTTCCCTGGCGCTCAAGCGTGGTCGGGACGCGGAAATAGTTCACGCCGCCGCCCGTGGTGCTGGGCTGGACCTGTTCGGAAACGAAGAAGAACAGCTTATTCTGGTTCCTGGGCCTGCCCACGGGACCACCTATCGTCCCGCCCCAAAAGCGCGAACTGGCCACCGCCTTGGGAAGTCCGTTCCGCATGTTTGCCCACGAGTTTGTATTCCATTTCGAGTTGAGTTCAAGGTCGTATGCGGATCCGTGAAAATGGTCGGTGCCGCTCTTGGTAATGCCGACTACCTGTAATCCGCTCGAACGCCCATATTCAGCCTGATAGGCATTAGTGAGAACCTTGACTTCTGCAATGGAGTCGAAATTGAGGTTAATCCCGGGCTGATTGCCCCCTGTGTTGACCGAGGTAACTCCATCCAGCATGAAATTCGTTCGGGAGTTATTATTCGTGGTGCCATCAAGACGCGCCGGGCGATCGTTGTTCCCTCCCACGTTGCCCACTCCAGGGGCCAACTGCACCAGATCGGCGAAGAAAGTGCCCGTAATAGGCACATTTTGAACGGCTTCCTGCGCGATCACCGAGGATCGCTCTCCGGTCTGGGTTTGGATGATCGGCGCCTCTGCCGAGACTTCCACCGTTTCCTTGAGATCGCCTACCTGAAGTGTCAGGGAGCCGATCGCGACGCGGTCACCCGGGACCACAAGCAAGCCGGTTCGCTCCGCTTTCTTGAACCCGGTCATCGTCACGCTCACGGTATAGGTGTCGCCGGGAATGTTTGTCAGGATGAAATCGCCCGACGGTCCCGAAGAAATCGGGAAGGCGGTCCCGCGCGTTTCGCTGGTCAGTGTTACCGATGCGCCCGCAACCACGGCTCCCTGCGCATCCTTGACAGAACCGGCAACCGTTGCCGTGGCCTGCGCGGCCGCATTCGGAGCCAGGCCGCACACGATGACAGAAAGTATTGCTACGGACCCGAGAGTTTCCCGCATCTTCACGCGATAATCGCCGATATGCATTCGTATACCTTTCCGAACAGAAGATTCGGGTTGAAGTATATTTGAGCGCTTCGCGGGGGTCAAGGTTTGAATTGAGCAAATTCGAGTTGAATTATGCAACAAACTGGTTAGCCTTTTATACACTCGAAAGGCTGAACCAACACACCTGGCAGTTACTTACCGGTCTTGAGTTAAGGTTAACAGTCCAGGTTTCGGGTCACGGCTTAATCTGCCGGAAAGGAACCGTCACCGATCCCAGCGTACCCGAAGACGCGTCCCGCACAATCACGCGCAACATCGTTGCCTGCGCGGCCTGGGGAATTGTCTTGCGAAATACCAGCCCTTCCTTCTCGACCTTCTGATAAGTATCGGGCTTCATCGCGAGCGTGATCGTGCTGTTCTCGCCGTTGTAAGTCCTGCCCCTGTCGTTCTTCTGAATCATGAGAAGGTCGATTGCGCCGTCATTCCGCTCGCCGTTGCGCGTCACGCCAACGCCGTTAGGATCGACCCGGACGAACACATCGAGCGAGTTTGGATGATCCGCCCCGGAGGGCGTAACTTTGACCACCAGCCCCAAAGCGGACGAATCGAGCGGACTCCAAACGGCATTCTGCAGTTCCGTGCGCCGAGCCTTCTCGTCATGCGGTTGATCGGCCACATCGTAATAACCTTTGCGATAGTGGATATTCAGACCGCCATGCCCCGGCGTCTTCACGTCGATTTTGTGAAACCGCCCATCGAACGTCTCGCTGGCCGGATAAAAGCCGATCGTATACGTCAGTTCCGAATCGTCCACCGCATCGCGGATGGCCTTAGACAAATCGTTGGTATTGAAATAAGCATGCCCGCCTGTGGCGCCGGCAAGCACCGACATCGTCTGCTGATGCTCCACCACCGGACCCATGGAAAGCTTCGGCGCAAGATTCACGGTGCGGCTCGAAGCGTCGAACCGGGTATCCGCCACCAGCCCGCGCGCATCCACTGGATAGACCGCGACATTAGCATCGTTCAACGCCTTGATGGCATGCTCCACCTCAGGCCCGAACGTCCGCTGTTCGCGCGACGGGTCGAACATCGCCTTCTCGCTGCCCATTCCAATCTGTAGCGGAAAACCACCCGACAACCAGATCAGGTTCTTGCGCCCCGGCAAACTCGACAGATGGTCGGCGATGAACTCAATCGCATGCAGGGTCCCCTGCACCTTATTGACGACGTAGAAATCGCGTTCCTGCGGCGACATACCCCCGCCCCCGCCATTCATCCACGAATCGAACTGGATCGCGGCCAGATCGTTCGCAAATGACGAATCGGCCTTATCACCCTCCGGAATCGCAGAGCCGTTGTACCGTTCCAGCTGCTTCAGGAGCCCGGACGAATCGGTGGTGAAATCGTGTAGCACCCGCAGTCCTGGTCCCAGCGCATAAATCGCTACCCGGTCTTCAGGCTTAATCGTCTTCAGGTACTTCACCAGTTGCTGCTTCGACCAGGCCTGATCCTTCCACGGAGTGTTCAGCGAATCGATCAGAATCACGGTAACGCTCGAAGGCACCGCGCCCTTCTGCTGCAGCGTGTTCGTGAAGATATTGGGCGGCAGGGGTTCTGCCTGCGGAAGCACAGCATTCGAGTCCATCGAGAATACCGAAATCGGCTGCGGTTTCCCGTTGTCGAAGATCTGAAAGTCTTCCTTCTTCAGATCGCGAACCGGAGCTCCGCGGCGATCGCGCACAATTACGTTCACCTCAATCAGGCGCGTGGTGGCTTTCAAAACCACGTCGGGTTCACTCGCGGGCTGAGCACCAGCCACAGTTATCAACAAAGGAAAGACTGCTAACGATCTAAGGTTCACCTTTACTTAACCCTTCAGCAGCGGGAAACTCTCGCGGCGGAGTCGTCCGCATGATACGAACTGCGCACGAGAGGACCCGCTTCCACGTGCCCGAATCCCATCTCGTTCCCTGCCCTTTTCAATTCGTCGAACTCAACGGGCGAAACATAACGGACAATCGGCAAATGCTTAGGCGAAGGCCGCAGATACTGGCCCAATGTGAGAATATCCACATGATGCGCGCGCAAATCCCGCATCACCTGCAGGACTTCCTCAATCGTCTCTCCCAAACCCAGCATCAGGCCCGATTTCACCGGAGTGCTCCGATTCAACTCTTTAGCCCACGCCAGCATCTCGAGCGACCTCTCATAGCGCGCCCCCAGCCGTACCTGCCGGTACAGTCGAGGAACCGTCTCGGTGTTGTGATTCAGTACATCCGGCGCGGCATCCATCACCGTCTTCATCGCCTCGCGGCTGCCCTGAAAATCCGGCACAAGGACTTCGATTTTGCAGCCCGGAATTCGCTCGCGAATCGCCCCGATCGTCAGCGCGAACAACTCCGCGCCGCCATCCTTGCGGTCGTCCCGGTTCACGCTCGTCACCACCGCATAATCCAGCCCCATCGCCGCCACCGCCTCGGCCACGCGGCGCGGCTCGTCGAAATCGACCGGCAGCGGGCCGCCCTTCTGAACGGCGCAAAACCCGCACCGGCGCGTGCAGACATTACCCAGAATCATGAACGTGGCTGTTCGCCGATTCCAGCACTCTCCCACATTGGGGCACGCCGCGCTCTCGCACACGGTGTGCAGCCGCAACCCGGTAATCAGTTCTTTGAGTTCTTTGTAATTCGATCCCACCGGAGCCGGCGCCCGCAGCCACGAAGGCCGGGCCGGAGACTGCGGGGTTATTGATAGAAGCACTAAATCAATGGTAACGCGCCCTACTCCGGTAGTTTCGTCGACTGTCGCGCTATCAACTGCCAGTCCTTCCCTGTTTTAACCCAGACCATCAAGCTATCCAGATGATTCACAACCCCCGCCGCAGTCGTAAAATCCCCCTGGCTCTTCACGGTAGCGGTGTTACCGAAAACGCGAACCTTGATATTCCGCAGTTCCAGACCCTTCAACACCATCCCCGGGCCGGTTGCGTTCGCGATCGCCTCAGCCTTCATCTCTGTCTTCGCGGTTGAATGCGAGTAGGTGATATCGGGATGGTAAAGCTTCTCCAGCACAGCCGCATCGCCCTTGAGCATGGCCTGACGCCAGGTCTCGGTCAACGCCAGCACTTCCTTTTCCGCTTTCGGATCGGCCGCAAAAGCCGGAGCAATCAGAACTAACAATGCCAGAACGAATTTCATGCCAGCAAGTGTATATCAGGCGCCGCTTTCGGAGGTGAGGTGTAAGCTTAAAAATGCGTTTCGAAGAGGCACTCAGGATCGTCTCGCGCCGAACGGGCGGGAAGACCCGTACCGTTCATCTCTTCTGTGGCTTCGTCCCGCTGCACCTCGAAACATTCCTCAAGGCGCACCTTGCGCTCCGCTTCCCGGAACAAAACATCGCCCTGAAAACCGGGCTCTTTGGCGACCTCGAAGGCAATATTTCCCAGGCCGCAGCAGAGGGCGCAGAGGGTTCCGTCGTAATCCTCGAATGGAGCGACCTCGATCAGCGGCTCGGCTTTCGCACTTCGTCGGGCTGGTCCGCTCAGACCCTGAGCGACATCGTCCTGCAGGTGGAAGAAAAGCTCCGCCGACTCGAAGCAGGCCTGATTCTGCTCGCTTCCCATCTCCCGCTCGCGCTCGCGCCGCCAACGATCGGCCTGCCGCCGTTCTCGTATCTGCCGCCCTCGCAGGCAGGCGATAGTGAGCTGCAACTGAACGCGCTCCTTGCGGGTTTCCTGCATCGCCTCGCCTCGCACGAAGGCGTCAGAATTGTCAGCGCCGCGCTCCTGGCCGTCACCTCTCCGCAAAGCGCGCGCCACGACACGAAAATGGATCTTCGCGCCGGCTTTCCCTACACCGTCACCCACGCCGACGCCCTTGCCGAACTGAGCGCCCGCTGCCTTTTTCCTGCCTCGCCGAAGAAGGGACTTATCACCGACCTCGATCGCACTTTGTGGAAAGGAATCCTCGGCGATGCGGGCGTGGAAGGCATCTCCTGGTCGCTTGAAGGCAAATCGCAGGCGCACGCCCTCTATCAACAGGTGCTGGCGTCGCTGGCGGAATCGGGCCTTCTGGTGGCTATAGCTTCGAAGAATGATCCCGCTTTCGTCGAAGCCGCGCTGCGCCGCCCGGACCTGCTGATCGATCCGGCCCGCATCTTTCCCATCGAAGCCGGCTGGGGCCCGAAGTCAGAGTCCGTCGGCCGAATCCTCGCGGCGTGGAACATCGGAGCCGACAGCGTTATCTTCGTCGACGACAGCCCCATGGAACTTGCCGAAGTCGCCGAGAAATATCCTGGAATCGAATGCCTTCGCTTTCCGTCCGAAGATCCAGGCGCGATTCTCGACCTCCTCTGGCAGCTCAGAGCGCGCTTTGGCAGGAATGAAATTCGCGAAGAAGACCGCCTGCGCCTCGCGAGCCTGCGAGCTTCCGCCTCGCTCAAAGAGGCCAGTGCCACTGAAGCCCCGGCCGATTTTCTCGCGCGTCTGGGAGCGAAAGTTACCTTTGAATCCGCCGCCGGCGATCCCCGCGCCTTCGAACTGGTCAACAAGACCAACCAGTTCAATCTCAACGGCATTCGCTACACCGAAGCCGAATGGAAGGATCTTCTCCGCCGCCCCGGAGCGTTCGTCGCCATGGTTTCGTACCAGGACCGCTTCGGACCCCTCGGCCGCATCGCCGTTCTTGGCGGATGTATGCGGAACGATCTCTGTTATGTTGATATCTGGGTAATGAGTTGCCGTGCATTTTCGCGGCAAATCGAGTTCCAGTCGCTGAACTGGCTGTTCGAAAAGACTCAGACGTCCGAGATCGGATTTCAATTTAAACCTACGGACAGAAACGGGCCGCTTCAGACCTTCTTCGCTCAATGCTTCTCAGGAAACACGCCCCCGGAAGGAGAAGTGGTCCTGGCAGCGGACAGCTATAAAAACATCTGCCCCGCCTTATCTCACCAGGTAGAAGATAAATGGAAAATGTGAAAGAAAAGCTGACCGGTTGTTTCGCCCTCGTCTTCCCGGACCTCGATCCGGCGCAGTACGAAACGGCCAGTGCGCAGAACATGGGCGACTGGGATTCCATCGCCCAGCTACGGCTGCTGACCGCGATCGGTGAAGCCTTCGATCGCGAGATCGATTTCGAGGAGTTTGAAGGCGCGACGTCATTTGAAGCGCTTGAGAAAGCCCTTCAGGTCCAGTAGTCGGGAGCGCCCGAACTCAGAAAGAAGCTGTCGTCGTCAGAGAGCTGGAATTGAAAATCCGCCGGCAACCTGAGCTTGCCTTTCCGGTTTCGCAGATAAATCGGAACTGAACCCAACATCCTGAACCCCGCTTTCATCGCTGCCTGAGGGCTGCGGTCTCCCGTTCCGGCAAGGGCGACTTCGCAAGCCCCCGGAATCTTCGCCGCCGCCTTTCGAGCCAGAGCGTACATCGTCTGTAAACCGTCGTCACTCGCATCGCGGATCCATACGCCGGCAACTCGGACCTGCCTCTGCGTTTCCCCGAGGGCGAAGTGCCCTTGAACCCCGTGCTCGTTCCTTACGCCATACAGGCCGGCATTGCTCAGGCCGGGACAGCGCAAAAGGTACTCGAAAAATCCTGCGGACCGGATCGGGCATAGCTCGCCTGGAAGTTCATCGGGCCGGATCTTCGCGGACTTCCATTTTGCATAATCGCCGCCGACCTCCGCGCCGGCCCTCGACCACGCAAAATTCCTCGCCAGCCGCGGCGCCAGCTTCCAGTTCCGCGACTGATGCGTCGCCATCTGCCGAAAAGGCCGCACCGGGACAGCCGCACGCCACTGGTTTCCCCATTCCACAAACCCGAACGCCGGCAGAATACTCCGCGTCATCTCCGATCCACCGATCGAATAAATGAAATCGAACATCGAATCCATCTTCTGCAGAATGGCGAGCCCGGCTCCCGGATGTTCCTTCGATGACGCCCAGTCGATCAACTGAACCCCGCGAACCTCCCCGAACCTCAACGGATAAACTCCCGTGTGCGCAATGATCCTGTCGTCGCGTTCCATCACATAGGACCGCGGTCCAGGCTCATCGTCGCGCCGATCCCAATACTTCCAGGCCATGAGTCGAGGCTCCAGAAACGGTGCATCGTCACCGCAGTTGAAGACGCCACGCAGAAACTCGCGGACGGCGCCCAGATCCGCCGCCGTCGTGGGACGCAGCGATGATTTCATGCAGTCGGCCTGAAGCCCTTTTCCAGAAACTCGACCAGAAGGTTCTCGGCCGTCAGCATCCACGCAATATTTCTGCCGGCGAACGCCACCGCGGGTTTCGGCTTTCGGATCAGCATCGCTTTGCGCGACTTCATCTCGGCGATCTCAAGCGACAAGTCCTCCACCTCATAACAAACATGGTGCAGACCGCCGCCGGTTTTTTCGAGAAAACGCCGAACCGGGGAATCCTCCGCCGCCGGTTCCACCAGTTCAATGGAGGCTTCGCCCGGACTCACAACCAGAAACGCGACCTTCACCTTTTGAAAGGGATCTTCGTAGGCCTGCCCATCCCAGCCGGCCGCCAGGGAAAGCGTGAATCCGGCCATGCCCGCGTTCAGGTTGGCGACAACGAATCCCAGATGATGCAGACGGCCATTGGGCATTGAAGGACCTAGAACCAGTACGATCCCGTCACAGCCATGAGCGCGGACTGCAGGCGCATCCGCTCCGGAGTCGGGTCGGCAAACGCCACCCGTCTGATGTCGAACCGCGCGAACTGGCCCGGTTCATTGGTGCCGCCGTAGAAGGAAAACGCCGCCGAATAGCCGGCTCGCTCGGCCACCTCTGCCGTCGAGTCGGAAAACGTCGAGGGAAGGCCCACAGGATAGGCCAGCGTTCGCACCGGTCCGCCCAGTTCTCGTTCCATGATTTCCCGCGATCGCGACAACTCCTCGTATTGGTCCTCCGGCGTGAGCTTCGCAAGAATCGGATGCGTGTGGGTGTGGGATCCGAAGGCCATGCCCGCCGTATTCATTTCCCGAGCCTCGTTCCAGTCCATAAAACACCGCTCCGCCCCCGCTGCCGGACGCGCGCATTCGCAGACGCGCGACAGTTCCGCAATCAGCCGGTCGGTGTCGACATCGTTTCGTTTACACGCCACAAGAATCCTGTCGATCGCCTTCTGCCGGCCTTCCCGATCGAGATCGTAAACCGACGTCTCGGGGTATTGCAGGGTAAATTTCCTGTGCACGCTGTGCTTCACGATATAAGCGACCGCGTCCCACCACGGCACGTCACCGGTACCGACAAAAGCGGTCGGCAGAAAGAAAGCCGCGCGCACGCCGTGCGACCGAAGCACCGGAAAGGCGGCCTGGTAATTGTCCAGATACCCATCGTCGAACGTAACCAGGACGCTGGTTCCTCGCGAAGGCTTCCCCTTCTCCTCGAGCGCCTCTTCGAGATCGGTCATGTGAAAATGCCGCTTCAAATATCCGATCTGCTCGTCGAAGCCTTCCACCCCGGTCGAGAACACGCCGGAATCGTAAGGCGTCTGAGAAGGATCCCCGATCCGATGGTAGTTCAGCACCAGCAAACGGCGCCTTTGGGGCAGCATCTCGAGCAGCGCCGTGGCGCCGACCGAGGCGGAAAAACGGGCGGCTACGTCGCGTTTCCCGAGAGTATTCGCCGCCATGGCTTCATGCTAACAAGCTCTTCCGCTCCGACCCTAGTCCACGGCCTCCGCATAACCCTCTTTACTGGTCACGAGCGCGCCCATCCGCGTCACCGAGAAAAACCCGTCTTCGCACTTGCCCGCGAAATGGGAATCATCCTGACGAAGAATCTCCACCTGCTTCCACTTGCTTCGCAGCACTTTCTGATAGGCGTCCAGATAATCGACAGCCGCCGCCTCGTCGTCCCACTCGGAAACATAAACCAGCGTCATCCGGCGATCGGCCTTCCACTCGTCCACCCGAAAGGCTCCGCCCTTCAGCTTCGGGGCCAGCCGCTCCGCGGTCTGCTTATTGAGATATTGCTCGAGCAGAATCTCCTCGTCGAGTTCCCCCACTGACCCGGTCACAAAGCCCTTAGTATGAGGCAAAGGCTTCGGCAATGCCGGCGACGTCTCGCCCACATGAGCGAAATACCGTTCCGGATGAATGATCTGCGCCGTGGTAGACGGAGGATGCCGAAACAACTCGGCAAATCCGGCCTGGCCTTGTTTCAGGAACACGGCCTGCTGGAAGAACTCGCCCTCGTCGTACGGAAACATCAGGGTCCGCCGGATATACAAAGGAGCGCTGTTGAAGACCGGGAACTCCTTGTCGTCGGCGCCCGAATCGGCGTCTTCTTTCATGAATTCTCGCGCCGTATCCGGGTCCTTCAGGGTCTTCCCCAGCCGCCGCGCCGCGAATTCCAGCATCAGCCACGAAGCCTGACCCTCCACCACCGCCTCGCGCGCCGCCGAATCCTCGCTGTCATCAGTTCCCTTCCCCAGATACTTCTCAAGCGAAAAGTTCTGATCGGCCAGCGCATGCCCCAGCTCATGCACCAGCGCCGCCTGCCGCATGTTCTGTGCCGCCCAGTCCGAGATAAACAGCTTCTTGCGATGAAAATCGTAGAATGCCGCCGCCTGCTCGGTGAGGAGCTCGATCGTGTTCTTCTTCAGGTCGAAATCCTGCGGCACAAACCCGAACTTCTTGAGCGTGACCTCTTCGGCCCGAATCTCATTCGGCTTCACGTTGTGGCGAATCTGATCCTTCAGGTACTTATTTACCTGTTCCCGCGTCACCATCGCAAAAGGCAGTTGCCGGTGGATCTGAAACCCGGTAATTTCCGACAGGTCTTTGAGGACAGAGTTGATCTCGGCGGCCGTCGGAAGGCTCGAGGACTCCTGAGCGGCAACTAAGCTGGATGTGAAGAGCAGGAAAAGACAGGTCAGGCGCAAGATCTAATCGATGTTCCCACACCTGCTGTTACAATTAAGACCGGAGAATACCCTTTGGCTGAAGCACAAAAAGAAGACAAGCTTTATAAAGCGGAATATATCGGCAGCGGCACCTTCATCATCAGCAAGCCGAAGCGCAAGAAAATCAAAATGCGCCAGACCCAGCTGAAGAACCCGAAGCGCGGCTCTCGCAAATGAACTAATTCCGGCGGGTAGTCGTAATGGCCTTCAGGCAAATTGCAAGAATCGCCCGCTGAATCATCCACGCTGTCCCCAGACTCCCCGCGAAAGCCGCGCTCACCACGATTGCATCCGTCTTTGTAGACCTCGAGAACAGATAGAGCACGAAGTATGCCAATCTAATACCTTTGTTTCTGGCCCATTGAACCGCGTTTTCATGCTGGATCCGGTGGTGTTTTTCAACCACCTGGTTCATACTTTGCGGTCGGCCATTCGCCGATAAAGTTCCGCCGCCACCCCCACCGACGCTTCCGCCGCCGCGCGGTCGGGCGTTTCATTGCTGTCGTTATAGCCTTCCATTTCCCCAATACCCATCCCCTGCACGACAATCCCATCGCGCCGGCCCAGAATATAGACGCTCTTGTACTGGACCCCGTAATTGACCTCGGGTTGAGGAATCAGCCACGCAATCTGGCCCCGCACAGGCACAATGGATTCGTCCTTCCACAAAGCCCGCGCGCCATAGCCCGTGCAGTTCACAATCGCTTTCTGCGGCAACGCCTGAAGATCAGCCGGCGACCGGTATTCGGCATGCTCGATCTTCCCGCCTTCGATCAGGAAATCGTTCAGTAACTGCCGAGAATACCCAGCCACGTTGAACGACAAACTCGTCGTCCGCTGCGCATACTTTGTCGGAAAGGGATGGGTTCCCGGAGGTAAATCATGGCCGCGCGGCGTCAGATCCGCCACGCGATCCTGATAACGAGCGAAATCGAGCGGCGCCGATCCCGCGGTCCGTCCGCCCCGTCCCTGCCCCGGCTCCTCGTCCGACAGCGAATACCGGTCGGTCCACTCGATCGGATTCCCCGCCATCCCCAGATAGCTCTCATACATGTGGAAAGAATACCGGCACATCTTCTCCCAAAGCGCCGGGAATCCCGCATCCACCGACCCTGCCAAAGCCACCCGCGAATCGGGCGTCCACGACCCCGTCGCCCGCGCCGACCGCACCTCCGGCGGCCGTTCCTTCGCGTAAATAGTGACCTTCGCACCGGCCCGCAGCAGCAGCGTTGCCGAAGTCAGCCCCAGCGCTCCGCAGCCGATAACCGCGACCTCGCGCTCGCCCAGCGACATCGCCTTTTCGGTCGCAATCGCGCTCGATCCCCACGAAAGCGACCAGCCGCTTCCGCCATGCCCATAGTTATGAACAACAGTCTTGTCGCCGACCTTTTCGACGTCCAGCCGAGGTCCCGCCGCGCGGAACGGCCGAAGGCAAACCGTGACGCGGAAGATCCGATCGGTCTCCGCGCGAATCGGCGCGATTTGCAGCGTCGGAGCCGTCGGGACGGCCGTAGTATGTGTGACGCGGACGCAGCCCGTAAGACCCGAAGCAGCCGCGGCCGCGAGGAAGTTTCGTCGTTTCAAAGATGGGCCTCGAACGCCCGGCTCTTCGCGGCGCCAGGACCAGATAGGGATCAATGTAGCAAATGCGCATTGCGCTGCGAAAATGGTTAAAGTAGAAAGTATATGGCGCTCACCGATGAGGATCGCAGTTGGTTCACAACCCTGGTAACCACGCTGATCAGGCAAAGCGAAGAACGAACAGCCGTCAAATTCGAGGCTGTAGACCGCCGAATTGACGCGGTCGAGCTCAGGATGAGGGGCGCCCTTGAGGCTACTGAAAACCGCCTCCTCACCGAGTTCCACAAATGGGCCAGCCCGCTGGACGCCCGCATGCGCACCCACACCGCCGCAATCCGCGCGCTCGACCTTGAAAACGAACCGCTCAGTGACCGTTTAAGTAAGCTCGAACCGCCGCACTGAACCTCGATTCGGCTAAGATGGGGCTACGCTCCCCCGCCTGACAGTTGCGCTTTTCCTTACCCTCCGTCTCACCGCGCAGACGGTAAACAACGGCGCGCCCTCCGCCCTTCCGCCCGGCACCGCCCCCGGCGACATTGGCACTGTTCCCGGAGGACGCGCCGGTTCCTCAAGCGCTGCCGGAGCCTTCCTCTCCGGTCGTGTCGCCACAGATGACGGCACACCCCTGCCTGGCGGGGTCGCCATTCAGCAACTCTGCTCCACAATCACCCAAACCGTCGCCTGGACGGATTCCAAAGGCAACTTCAGTTTTCAATGGGGCAATTCGACCGCGGTGCCTCTCGACGCTTCGCAATCGGGTGGCCGCACCTCCGCCGGGGTCCTCGGCACCCTGCAGGGCATCATCGGACCTACCAGCAATGCCTCCACCGTCGGCGCCTCTGCGGGTATGAACTCGGGTCCTATGGGCGCCATACTCAATTGCGAGTTGCGCGCCAGCCTGCCCGGCCATCGCTCCGACACCATCAACATGACCGGCCGCCGCCCCACCGACAATCCCGACCTCGGCCTCATCGTCCTCCACCACCCCGCCGGCCACGAGAGTCCAACAGTGACCGCAGCGGCGCTCGCGATCCCGAAACCCGCCGCCGATGCCTACCGAAAGGCTTTGAAAGCCCGCGCCGCCGGAGACAAGCCGCGGACCAAACAGTCCCTCGAACAGGCTGTTAAGCTTTATCCTCCGTTTGCCGCCGCCTGGGTCGAGCTCGGCCTTTTCAATGGACGCGAAAACCAGTGGGCTGAATCGGCGCGCTGCCTCGATCTGAGTCTCAAACTCAATCCCGCACCCCAGCCCCAGCCCTGGTACGCAGACGCTATGGCTCACTATTATCTGGCCGAATACGACGACGCCGAGCGCAGCGCCCGGGAAGCTATCCGTCTCGATGCGGAGCACCGGACTCCGAGGGCCGGCTACGTACTGGGCATGATTCTGGCTCAAAAGCACAATTACGCCGACGCCGCCCTGGCCCTGCGCACTTACCTGGACCGAGCGCCGAATGCGCCCGATGCGGGTCAGATCCGGGCGCAACTCGCGGAAATCGAATCCCTCCGTTGAGTTATTCTGTTCTGTATGAGAAACCTGCTTCCCGCATTTGTCTGCGCTCTTGCTCTGTCCGTCGCCGCCTCCGCCGCCGACGTCCCCGCCGAAGGCTCCAAAGCCCCCGACTTCACCCTTAAATCCCAGGAAGGAAAAACCGTCAGCCTGAAGGATTTCAAAGGCCAGTGGGTCGTTCTCTATTTCTACCCCAAAGACATGACTCAGGGCTGCACCATCGAAGCCCACAACTTCCAGCGCGATCAGGATCAGTACACTGCGAAGAAGGCCGCCATCGTTGGAGTCAGCGCCGATAACGTCGATTCCCACGTCCAGTTCTGCACCAAAGAGAACCTCACCTTCAAGCTCCTCGCCGATCCCGATAAGAACATCATCGGAAGCTATGGCTCACTTGCCGCGAACGGCGCCGTCGCCGCACGCAACACTTTCCTGATCGACCCCAATGGAGTCATCCGCAAAGTCTATACAAAAGTGAACCCCAACCCGCACAGCGCCGAAGTCCTCGCGGCCTTAACCGAACTGGAAAAGTAACGCCGGCGATCCCTGGTCGCGACTGGAGACGACCCTCTATCGCGGCCAGGCTCCCTTGACTTAAAGCACATCCGCAAATCCGCGCTTCATGTGCCGGAAAAACAGCCCGCCCAATACAAACGTCCCCACGGCAAATCCCGCCGCCGCCCCTAAATCCCCCCAGGGAACCCCGATTCCCAGCAGCATTTGCCGATAAACATGCACCACATAAACCAGCGGATTTGCGTTTAAGACAAATTCCACCCCGCGCGGAAACGGCGCCTTCCGGAACGTCGCCTCGGTTATCATGATCGGCGTAATCCAGAACCAAAGCGTCATCGCCACCGTCACCACCTGCGCCGTGTCCCGCAGATAAACCTGTAGCGACGCCGCCACCCATCCGATCCCCACCCCAAACAGCCCCAGCAGCAGCATCCCCACCGGCAAAAGCGCAATCGCCGGACTCAGCCGCTGCTCCTTAATCGCCACCACAAAAACAAACAAACCCACTGCCATCAAATGACTTACCAGCGACGAGAGAAAGATCGACACCGGTACGATTTCGCTCGGAAACATTGTCTTCGTGATCAGATTCGCCTGCTCCACAAGCGAGCCTGAAGACCTCTGGACCGTCTCGCTGAACAGCAGCCAGGGAAGCATTCCCGAGAACAACCACAGGGGATAAATACGCGTCACTTCCCCCGGCCCCAGCGTCGATTTCAAACACCAGCTGAAAATAAATGTATAAATTCCCAGCAGCACGAGAGGGTGAATGAGGCCCCATAACCACCCCACAACGGACCCAACGTAACGCTGCTGGAAATCCCTCTTAACTAATTGATAAATAAGGGTCCTGCGCTCTACCAGATTGCGCGCGAAATGACGCCCCGGGATTTTCTTCGGCACGCCGGGATGGTAGCAGTGAAAACGGTTGACTTGCAAGCTTAACGGATGTTAACCTAACACCTTCGTCATATAAATACGGTTCGGTCTCATTTACAGATCGCCGAGGCTATTCGTGTGTCACTTTACCAGTGAACCCTCGGGAAGGAAAAGGGAGATTGAAGCAAGACTACTTTGTCATCGTTCTGGCGCATTCGTTGCATGGGCGCCTCCAGCGAATTCACATTTCGCATAAATTCCTGTACTCCGCTTTCGGGTGCCTCGCAGTGCTGTTTCTGCTCATCTTCGGCGTCGTCGGCAGTTATGCCCGAATGGCCCTCAAAGTGGCGAACTACAACTCCCTCCAGCACGAAGCGCAGGTCCTTCGCGCCCGTTACGAGAACCTCCAGAAAAAAGTTAACCAGACCAACCAACAGCTCGCGAGCCTGCAGGTGCTTGCCGAAGAAGTGGGCAACGCCTATGGCATGAAAAAGCAGTTGGCGGGATCGCCGGACCTGATTGCGGAAGCGCCCCTGGTTCCCTCTCTCGGCGAAACGCTCGCCGAGTACAGCTATCTCCGTACCACCAACATCGCGGGACGCAGCCGCAACCTTTTCGCGCGCGCCGACGCCAATGTTCTCCCCGCCGGCTGGCCCATCAGCGGGCGCCTGATGGACGGCTTCGGCCATCGCAGCGACCCGTTCTCGGGTGAGGGTGCCATGCATACGGGAGTCGACATCTCGGCCCCGCTCGGTACAGGCGTCAAGGCCACTGCCGACGGAATTGTCGTTCACGCCAACTGGTATAACGGCTACGGTCGCTGCGTCATCGTCGACCATGGCAATGGCTACCAGACTTTGTACGGACATCTCTCGCATGTGGATGTCATCGAGGGTCAGGAGATCCGCCAAAATGAGATGGTTGGCCGAGTGGGAAGTTCCGGCCGATCCACGGGTTATCATCTGCACTACGAAGTCCGTATTCACTCCACGCCGGTCAATCCCTATCGCTTTCTGAACCAGGCTGCGGCGATGAAGTCCGGAAACCATATCAACGAATTCCCCTTCTAGATTCCTGTAGCCGAGCTTCAGCGTGTTGGCCCTGGAAAGTAGATCCTGCCAGGCCTTATCGCCGGACAAGTTCTCCCTGGGTAGATAGTCCGGGGTCGGGAGTTTACTCGACGGTCCCCCTGGTATAGAATCACCACCATGAAGCAAGCCGTCCTCCGCCTCGCCGCTCTCGGCATCGCCATCGTCTTCCTCACCGCCGCCTACAAGCGAGCCGAACAGCCCTCCGTGATGGCCAACGCCGCCCAGGCCTTCCTCAACTCCCTCTGGGCCGATCAGCGCGCCCAGGTCACCTACCCCTTTGAAGACGACCAGCGCCAGGAATGGCACTTCATCCCCCTCCCCCCGGCCAACACGCCGCCTCCCATCCTCGCCAAAGCCCGCAAAGGCCTCTCCTTCGGCCAGATGGCCCCGTACCAGCGCGAACTCGCCACCGCCCTTCTCGCCGCCGGCCTCTCCCAAACCGGCTTCATCAAAGCCCAGTCCATCATGAGCCTCGATCAGGTGCTGCTCATGATCGAACAGGGCGCGGGTGCCAACCGCCGCGACCCCGATAATTACTACGTCACCATCTTCGGCACGCCCTCCGCCACCGGCACCTGGGGCTACCGCGTCGAAGGCCACCACGTGAGCCAGAACTACACCATCGTCAACGGCACCATTACCGACGCCCCCAGCTTCTTCGGCTCCAATCCCGCCGAGGTCCGCACCGGCCCCCGCAAAGGCCTCCGCGTCCTCGCCGCTGAAGACGATTACGGTTACGAGATGATCGAATCGCTCGACGCCTCGCAAAAGAACACCGCCATCGTCGACAAAACTGCCTACAAGGAAATCATCACTTCCGACGCGCGCGTAGCCGCCCTCAACGGAGCTCCCAACGGACTCGCCGCCTCGCAAATGACCGCGGCCCAGTATGAAAAGCTGCTGAGCCTGGTCGAAGTCTACGCCGACAACGTGCCTCCCGTCATGGCCGAACAGCGCCTGGAGAAAGCCCGTAAACAGCCCAAAGACGCCACCTTCTTCGCATGGTCCGGCGCCACCGACCGCGGCGGCCTGCACTATTACCGCATCCAGAGCCCTGCCTTCCTCATCGAGTTCGATGAAACCCAGGACAACGGCAATCACATCCACTCGGTGTGGCGCGATTACCAGAACGATTTCGGCGCCGACCTGCTCAAAATGCACTACGCCGCCAGCCACGACGTAAAATAACGGGTATTACGGCCCCGGCATTTTCGAGAAGAGAGTTTCTGGCACTCGCCGCAACCGGCCGTATCTTCGGACCGGAGTTCCAGCGCTATGCCGACCCGGCCACAGAACTCCCCGTCCTCCGCCTCACCAGCCCCGCTTTCGCCAGCGGGTTCACGGCTCCGCACCTGCATCAGTTCACGCGCCGTGGCGAACTGCTCCATTGGAGCGACCGCTCCGGCACCACCCAGGCCTACCTGCTCGACCTGAGAAGCGGCCAATCGCACCAGCTCACCGAAGCCGCCGCTCTCGATCGCGCCAGCCTCACGTTCTCGCCGGACGAAAAGACCGCTTATTACTTCGATGGACCGTCGCTCTTAGAAACCACGCACGGGCGCCCCATCTACCAGGCCGCTGCTGACCGCAGAGGCCTGTCGGTAGTCTACGACGGTTCGCTGTTATTCGTGGAAGGAAATAAACTCGTGCGCTTGTTCAGACAGAAGGCGGTCGTGATTGCCGAAGACGCCGGTATCGAGCTTGTGATGGCGAGGCCCAGGCAGATGCAGGTTGTCTATCGTGCCGCCACCGGTATTTTTCTGGTCAATCTCGACGGAACGGGAAAGCGCCCGCTCTCGCTCGAACCCGGCCAGACCGGGGAAATCGTCTGGTCGCCCACGGGCCGAACACTGCTCTACCTCCACATCCCGGATGACCCCAAACAGCTCATCACCCTCCGCGAAAACTATCCCGACGAAAACGCCGACCGCGAGATCGCCAGAACCAGTCAGTTCGCCTCCGTCGCCTCCAACGGCGACGCTTCCGTGTTCACCGGAGCCAGCCGCGGCAAAGCCTCGGCCTATGTGCTGATCCTGTTACGGGTCACGCGGCGGGAGCTCACGCTCTGCGAACATCGAGCCTCAGACGCGAATATGGTCTCGCCCCTGTTCACCCCCGACAGCCAGAGCGTGGTATTCGTGAGCGACCGCCACGGCAAGCCGGCGCTGTATCAGGTGAAGGTGGAAAAATTCGTGGAAGCGACTCAGGAGTGAGAACGTTTTTGCGTTTCTTTAAGGGTGAACCACCTTCAGCAGCGGAGAGTTAGACTTAATCCCACCTATGTCGATGGTCAGAGGATAATCGCCGCTGGCCAGACTCGAAGGTACTGAAAGATTGATCTGGTCTACGCCGATCAGGTAAGGGTTGACTCCCGCATAGAGTACCGTAGCCGACTGACCTCCCATGAAGGCCGTTGTTCCAGCCTGAAGAGTTCCATCGGTATTTGCCGCTCCCCCGCCGGTCATGTAAACGGCGACGTAGTTCCCTGCGATGGCCGCTCCAAAACCCGAGCCAGTCCCGTTAATCGATCGGTCGGAATCGATAGCGGCAGCATACTGTCCGACCAGAAAGATAGAGGGCGAGCCGTGGAAATATTGATCGGATAAGATACTGTGGCGCCTCTGGACGTAAACTTCAACTGCACAGGTCCGGTGGGCAAGCCCGGCGGAATCTCCAGGTTCACCTGAGTCGGGCTCACGTAATAAAAAGGAACGGCTATCCCGCCAATAGTTGCCGAGGCCCCACCAAAACTGATCGGCAGCGGCAGGGTAGTGGCAGTCATAGTTGCAGTAGTCAGATTCAGACCGAAGACTGTGGCAATCGTCCCTGGTGCGAAGCCTCCAGACTGGAAGGTTGCAGAGCTGACCACAGACTGAACAACAGGTCCCAGGTTCAAAGTCACAGGTATTGTGAACGGACTGTTACCCACCAGCGTGGACGTAAGAGTTACCGTACCGGTATACACTCTGGACTTGCCCCCAAAATTGAGACAAACAGTTAAGAGTCAAAATTCATTGAATGGAGAATTGACTTATGGGATTGTCTCGACGGAAGTTCACGAAGG
>Ga0302319_10005376_pt1 | contig 25755 bp, 27 predicted proteins | sample Bog_T0_2_FD_203319 | JGI IMG/M metagenome (GOLD analysis project Ga0302319, IMG submission 203319) | Peat permafrost microbial communities from Stordalen Mire near Abisko, Sweden - Bog_T0_2 | ecosystem: Environmental > Terrestrial > Soil > Wetlands > Peat | place: Sweden: Abisko, Stordalen Mire...
CTTTCCCTCATCCTCTTTCCCCCAACAAAAGGCGAACTTCCCATTCTCCTCCTCCATTCTCCCGCCCCACGTTAGTGTCCGCCTTTGATCGCACGCTTTTGTCCACCTTTGCTTGCAACACCACAAACATAATTTTTAGGTTTGACGAAAGACCCTTTTCTTTCGAGTATCCCACCCCCTTTATGCGACACACTATATCGGTGCTTGTGGAAAATAAATTCGGCGTGCTCACCCGCATCGCCGGAATGTTCAGTGGCCGGGGCTTCAATATCGACACCCTGAATGTCGGCCCGACCCTGGATCCTTTCACCTCCCGCATGACGATCGTGGTGCGCGGCGACGACACCGTGCTTGAGCAGGTGACGAAGCAATTGAACAAGCTCATCGACGTGATCGACATCCAGGATTTTCGCGACGACGAATTCGTGGACCGCGAGCTCCTGCTCCTCCGTGTGAACGTGTGTTCGAAGACACGTGCGGACGTGATGCAAATCTGCGATATTTTCCGCGCAAAGATCATCGACGTGCAGCACAAAAACGTCTCCATCGAGATCACGGGCAACGAAAGCAAGATCGGCAAGTTCCTCATGCTCATGGAGCCGTTTGGAATCGCGGATCTCACCCGCACCGGCAAAGTCGCCCTGTCGCGCAAACAATAGCGCACCTTATTTTTTAAACCTCAACCACACCAATACCCATGCCTGCCAAAATTTACACCGACAAGGACGCAAGTCTCGAACCTCTCAAAAACAAAACCGTCGCCGTCCTCGGCTTCGGCTCACAGGGCCACGCCCACGCGTTAAACCTCAAGGAGAGCGGCGTCAAGGTGATCATCGGCCTCTACCCCGGCAGCAAGTCCCGCAAAGTCGCCGAGGACAAGGGATTCAAGGTCTATGATACGGCGGAAGCCGTGAAGCTTGCGGACGTCATTTTTATTGCGATCCCGGACACGAAGCAGCCCACAGCCTACGAAAAAGACATCAAGCCAAACCTCGCAAAGGGCAAGACCCTGCTCTTCAGCCACGGCTTCTCAATCCATTTCAAGACCATCGTCCCGCCGAAAGATGTGGACGTGATCATGGTCGCTCCAAAAGGCCCGGGCCACATCGTGCGCCGCCAGTTCCTCGAGGGCAAAGGCGTGCCGTCACTCATCGCCATTTATCAAAATCCGAGCAAGAAGGCGAAGAAAGTCGCCCTAGCGTGGGCAAAAGGCATCGGTGGTACCCGCGGTGGCGTCATCGAGACCTCGTTCAAGGAAGAGACCGAGACCGACCTTTTCGGCGAGCAGACCGTCCTTTGCGGCGGTGCCAGCGCGCTCGTACAGGCAGGGTTCGAAGTCCTCACCGAGGCCGGTTACTCGCCAGAGATGGCCTATTTCGAGTGCCTCCACGAGCTCAAACTCATCGTCGATCTCATGAACGAGGCAGGCATCGCCGGCATGCGCTTCTCCATCTCCGAGACCGCGAAGTGGGGCGACGTCAGCGTCGGCCCGAAGATCATCGACAAGAGCGTGAAGCAGCGCATGAAAGTCGCGCTCAAGGACATCCAGTCCGGCAAATTTGCAAAACAGTGGGTCCAGGAATACAAGGGCGGTTACAAGAAATACAACGCCCTCCTCAAGGCCGGCGAAAAGCATCCGATCGAAAAGACCGGCGCCCGCCTCCGCTCCCTGATGCCCTGGATTCAGAAGAAAAACCTCAAGGGCGCGCAGGCCGCTTACTAAAAGATTTTGTCCGGGGAACCGCCGCCGCTGCCCCAGGCTAGCCGGAAGCGTATTCTGCCGGCGTTTTTGCTGTGCTTCGTTTTATGCGCGCACCGCATCTACGCCGGAAAAATCATCTCCGGCATCATCCAGCTCGCATGCACGGCCGGCGGTTTCTATTGGTTGAAAGTCACAAGCGCAGGCCTCCTCAAGATCGTCGAATCCTCGCCGCTGAACACGGATACCATCCAAAAATTTAACGACTGGGAACAGACAAACGGCATTCCCTACCTGCCCATGCTCAGCTTCCTGGCCGCCGGCATCTGGGTCGCCATCGATGCAGCCAGTCTGGTCGCCGGAAAATTCACCGATAGTCAGGGCCTCGAAATCACACGCTGGATATAAACCACCTGCGGAACGGCGGAGACGATATCGCAACCCGCTGATTTTTCTTTAGCTCCCGCAAAATTTTGCTTAAATATCCCCATCGGCAATGGAGTTTGCCGTCCCGCGAAAGGGAAAACCGCCTGACTCGTTTTCAGTGCTGATGACTCCTGCATACGTGAATACAGACACACGCAGGTAGGAACTATGTTGGAATATCTTTGGGTAGGCATTGGCGGAGCGGTCGGGAGCATGCTTAGGTACTGGCTTGGAGGTCTGGTGGGCCACACACGCCTCGGTGAAATTTTTCCGCTCGGAACCATGGTCATTAATGTCACAGGCTCATTCGTCATAGGGATTCTTGGCGCCATCACCCAGCCCGAGGCCCGCTTCAATCCCCACTGGCGCGCATTGGCGACACAATTGCTCATCGTCGGCCTCTGCGGAGGCTACACCACCTTTTCCTCATTCAGCCTGCAAACCCTCAATCTCGTCCGCGATGGGGAATGGCTTTATGCCGGGCTCAATGTCATCCTCTCCGTCGTGCTCTGCCTGGTCGCGGTCTGGATCGGCTTCGCGCTCGGCGAAATTTACAACCGTTGATTCCATACTATGAAAACTCCCACCGAAGGCAAACTCCTGCGCATCTTCATCGGCGAGGCGGACCGCTGGGAACACAAACCTCTCTACGAAGCCATCGTCCTGAAAGCGCGCGAGCTCGGCCTCGCCGGCGCCACCGTCCTCCGTGGTCCCATGGGTTTCGGCGCAAAGAGCCACCTCCACACCTCAAAAATTCTCCGGCTTTCCATGGACCTCCCCATGGTGATCGAAATCGTGGACAGCGGGGAAAAAATCAAAACTCTTCTTCCCGTCCTGGACACGATGGTCACCGAAGGGCTCATCACCCTTGAGGATGTCCACGTGATCAAATACACCGCCAAACAGGACTGAACGGTCCTCCGGTTGTAATAAGCAAAAAATCTTCCGCTTCCATACGGCTGAATCTCCCGCCGTACACGATACTATGTTTAAACACCAGGAGGTTAAACTTATGCTTTGGACCATTTTTGTAATACTCATCATTCTTTGGCTGCTCGGAATCACCAGCGTTTATACGATCGGCGCTTATGTGCATATTTTGCTGGTTCTTGCCGTTGTCGTATTGCTGATCAGGATCATCAGCGGGCGGAACCCGCTTTAAGCGCAGTAATTTAAAATCATATGAAACCAACCTTCTTTGTAGGGCTCGTCCTGATCGTTCTCGGCGTCATCGCGCTCGCCTACGGCGGCATCACCTACACCACGCGCGAAAAAGTCATCGATCTCGGCCCCATCCAGGCCTCTGCTGACCGTCAAAAAACGTTCCCGTTGCCACCCGTGGTCGGAGTGATCTCCCTTGTCGGCGGCATCGCCCTGGTCGCCATGGGCGGAAAAAGCAAAGTGTAGCGCGGCAAAAAAAGCGCCGCTCACTGCCCCTGCGGCAGCGTAAGCACCGGCTCACCCGCAAAATGAATCTCCACCGGGGCGGTGAATTGCTGCCCCTTGATCGCCTCGGTCAATTCCTCGCGGAATTTCGCCTCCGCCTCCTCCATCAACCCCGCCTTCGCCACCTTGATCTTTGCCTCCGCCTGCATCGCATTGATCGCATTTTCGCGGTCCTCCGATGTGATGCTGTTCCACCATCCGTTGTCGTCCCGGATCACCTTGTAGTTCTTCATCTCCAGCGATAGCAGCCTCGGCGCCGGCAGCTTCGCCGTGATCCTGCGCGCATCCATGGAAACCTGGAACGGATCGCGCAAGTTGAACCCCGCCTTCGCCTTGTAAATCCCCTGCAATTCCATCGTCTTCGTGCTTCCTAGCCACGTTTGCGTCCATGTGTAATGCTCCACCACATCCTGCTCCACCGTCGCCAGCTCCACCACGGAACTCGCCTGCTCGATCACCGTGACACCCCCCACCGTCACCTGCGGCGTGAAATTGAACACGTTCTTGAACCCGTTCGCCACGCGGTTCGCCGCGTCGAAGGATTCCTCCTTCACTCCATGCACCGTATCCCGCGGAACCCTCACCGTGATGAAATAAAACGACGCCGTCCCCGCCGCGATGATCAATACCACCGCCACAGCAAGCGCGAGTATGGTTCGGGGCGCGGAAAACGCCCGCGTGCGGCGCTTCATGATTGGAAAAGTTGTCATTGGCGGAGATATCGGGATTGCGTTACCCTCTTAGTAGCGATTAACTCCCATTTTATTCATTTTACGGAACTAACATACCATGCCCGGACACACTGAAACCTTCACCCTCGGCCACTCCCCAGATCCCGATGACGCTTTCATGTTTTACGCCTTGGCGGAAAACAAAATCGATACTCACGGTTACCGCTTTGAGCACATATTGCAAGACATCGAGACGCTGAACCAGCGCGCCACACGCGGCGAGCTCCACATTTCCGCCATCTCCATCCACGCCTACGCCTACGTGCTCGACAAATACGCCCTGCTCCCCTGCGGCGCCAGCATGGGCGACGGCTACGGCCCGCTCCTCGTCGCAAAAAACACGGACGGCCTCGGTGCGAACCCCCGTTTCGGCGAAGTCCGCGACTGGATTCGCGGCAAAAAAATCGCGATCCCCGGGAGGATGACCAGCGCCTATCTCGCACTCCAGCTCGCCATCGGCGTGTGCGACACCATCGTTGTTCCGTTCGACCAGATCTTTTCCGCCGTGAAAAACGGCGACGCCGACCTCGGCCTCATCATCCACGAGGGCCAACTCACCTACGAACACGAGAATCTCTCCCCCGTCCTCGATCTCGGTGTCTGGTGGAAAATCAAGACCGGCCTCCCGCTCCCGCTCGGCGGAAACGTCATCCGCAAGGACATCGAGCCGGCCGTCCGCAGCGAACTGAACGTCATCCTGCGCGAAAGCATCCGCTACGGCCTCGAGCACCGTGCCGCCGGCGTCGCCCACGCCATGCCCCTCGCGCGCGACATGGACACCACCCTCGCCGACAAATTCATCGGCATGTATGTGAATGACTACACCCTCGACTACGGCGACAAGGGCCGCGAGGCCATCCACAAATTCCTGGAAATGGCCAGCGAAGCCGGCCTCATTCCCGCTCCTGTGGAACTGGAATTCGTGCAATAAAAGCAGTAGCCGCAAATCGCAACGGGATTACTGTTTGACGCAGCTACGATGTTTCAAGCAGAACCCCGATACGTGAAAAACGAGCGCCCGCGATGACGTCCCTCCGTACCCCCCTCTCACGCTGGACACCCATCCTCGCGGCCTGCAGCGGCCTGTTGTTTGGACAGATATCCCGCTCGCCAGCCGCCGAAGCGGGGGCGGGACGGCGGCTCCTCGTCGGCCCCGCTCAACAGTACAAGACACCCGCCGCCGCAGCCATCGCCGCGCGGGATGGCGATACCATCGAGATTGAGGCGGGAGAGTATCCCGGCGATGTCGCCGTCTGGTCTGCGAATGGATTGACCATCCGGGGTCTGAATGGCATGGCGCACCTGGACGCCCACGGAAAGAGCGCCCGGCAGAAGGCGATCTGGGTCATCCGCGGCAACGGCACCACGGTGGAAAATATCGAATTCTCCGGCTGTCACGTGCCGGACCGCAACGGAGCGGGCATCCGCGAGGAAGGCAGCGGCCTCGTGGTGCGGCACTGCAGTTTTCACGATAACGAGGACGGCATCCTTGCCGACGCCGGTCCGGAGAGCGACATCCTCGTCGAATACACCGAATTTTATAACAACGGCCACGGCGATGGCTACTCGCACAATCTCTACATCGGCCAGGTGCGCCGCTTCACGCTCCAGTTCTGCTCCTCGCACAACGCCAGGATCGGTCACCTCGTAAAAAGCCGCGCGCAAACGAACTTCATCCTCTGTAACAGGCTCATGGATGAGCAGGAAGGCTCGTCCAGCCTGGTCATCGACCTGCCCAACGGCGGCAGGAGTTTCATCATCGGCAACATCATCCAGCACGGCCCGCACGCGGAAAACGGCCTGGCCATCTCCTATGCCGGGGAGGGCGCAAGGAACACCGCGCAGGAAATCTACGTCGTGAACAACACGTATATCAACGAGCGCGCCCCTTCTGGCAGTTTCCTCCGCGTAGCCGGCAACCCGGCGACCGTGCAGGTCATCAACAACCTCATCACCGGAAGCAGCACCGTGCTTACAGGCCCGGGAGAAACCACGAATAATCTCGTGACCGGCCAGCCTGGATTTGTGGACGCCGCGCACTACGATTACCGGCTCACCCCGCAGTCCCCCGCCCTCCACGCCGGCATCGACCCTGGCAAAGCCGGCGGCTTCAACCTCGCCCCCACGTTCTACTACCATCACCCGCTCGGCTCCGAACCGCGCCCCCCGGATGAAAAGCTGAATATCGGAGCATGCCCCGCCGCAAACGGAAATTGAAGCCGTGGGAGTTTCGTCATGTCCGGGCTCCTGATTGGTAAGCCATGCGCAGATTGACGCGCCAGAGAAAAAAGAATAATTTTTCTTCATGAAGGCTGGGCGGCAAAAAATTCAGGATCCTGAAACCGAGGCCGAAGAGTTTCAAAAAACTCTGGTCGCCGTAGGCGACGCCCTTCGCAAATCCAATGCGCAACGAGACGAGACAGGCCAGACTTACTCGGAATTCAAGGCGGATTGGCTTAAAAAGCGCGCGAAGGCCGCATCGCCTTCCCATGCCTAAAGACAAGCCGGTTCTGGTCGTTATTGCTGGCCCTAATGGCTCTGGCAAAACCGAAATTACAAAGATCCTTCGTGCCCGCTACGCGTGGACAGAAGGGCTTGTTGAGATCAACCCTGATAACATCGCACAGGAAAAATTCGGCGGCTGGAATGACCTCCATTCTATCATGGAGGCAGCCCGTCTCGCCGATGAAATGCATGAGGAATGTCTTTCTAAAGGAGAAAGCCTGCTTTTCGAAACAGTTCTCTCAATCCCGGAAAAAGCGGACTATCTATATATCCGTCGCACGAATGAAGCAGGATATTTTATTCAGTTCGCCCGGAAAACTCCCCACTCCATCGCCAGCATCCAATGAGTAGTAAAAACAACGACCCCAAAGCTCCCGGCTACATTTCTTTGATCGCAGCCGGCGAGCCTTTCCGCCTCCTTTTTCCCATCGGCACCGCCATAGGTATCCTCGGGGTGATGATGTGGCCGCTTTATGCTTGGAAGATCACAGCCACCTATCCGGGCGTCGCTCATTCGCGCATCATGATGGAAGGGTTCCTCACATGCTTTGTCGTCGGATTTCTAGGCACGGCGTTGCCACGCCTTTTGGGCGTGCCACGCATCATGCTCGGGGAAACGCTGGGATTTGCCATTGCCCTCGTATCCATCGCCTGGCTGCAATTCTCCGGCAGGACACTTTGGGGCGATGAGTTGTTTTTCTTCACGCTCGCGTGGCTGGTCATCGTCCTTGTCGCCCGCACTTTTTTACGCAAGGACACTCCCCCGCCGGCGTTTCTGCTTGTGGGGATGGGTATCCTCTCGGCGCTGGCCGGCGCTGCCATCCAGGCGCTCGCACAAATCGCCCCCACCTCTTTATCGGATACCGCCGGGCAGTTTGGGCGTCTCTTGCTGAACCAGGGATATATATTGCTGCCCGTGATGGGGATCGGCGCGTTTATCATGCCCCGCTTCTTTGATCTGCCAAACCGCCAGAGTTTCCCGGAGTCACCCGGGTTGCCTCCCGGCTGGAAAAGCAGTGCGGCATTCGCCTTCCTGTGCGGCGCGGGAGTGGTCGCGAGCTTTTATATCGAGGCGGTCGGCGGGCCGCGATGGGGTTGCGCGTTGCGGGCGTCGGCAGTGATGCTTTATTTCTTCCGTGAAGTGCCGGTGTATCAGGCCGGGTTTTCCGGCGGCACGCTGGCATTGGGGTTGCGCGTCTCTTTGTTTGCGATTCCTGCGGGGTTCATCCTCATGGCCTTCTCGCCGTCACGCATCATTACCTTCGTCCACATCGTCTATATCACCGGCTTCAGCCTTTTGACATTCATCATCGCCAGTCGCGTGGTGCTAGGCCACAGCGGGCAATCGGAAAAGTTCAAGGCCTCCCTCAAGCCCGTCCTGTTGATGATGGCCCTGGTCACGCTTGCCATGCTCTCGCGTGTGACAGCCGGCTTGATGCCCGCAATGGCAATCAGCCACTACGCCTATGCCGCCGTGGCATGGATTGCCGGTGTTTTGGTCTGGGCATTCACAATCCTGCCCGGCATACGCACTGCGGACACCTAGCAGGGCAGGGCTCCCGGCAAAGCATGGTTGGAATCTGGCAATATAGGTTCGTCTTTCATGGTTTATCCCGATTACCGCGCTGCTATGATTCAATCAGGATGAATCGGGCAAGGAACCAATCATTTTTTTGCGCAGATGCTGCCTTGTCGCACCGGCTCAATCCGCGAAAGGCCGGTCAATGAATGCCAATACCCAGAAGAACTGTGATTTTCTCCGCGCCCTTTACAATGGGAAAACGTGCGAGCGGCCCGCGTTGATAGCCAGGCCGGATCCAATCCCGGATTTCGCCTGGGAGGATGGGGATTACACACTTTCCAGCCGGCCCATTGAGCGGTGGGTTCCGTGGGTGGTGGATCACTATCGGAATCAGGTCCGGTGGCAGGAAAAATTGGGCGACGACGCAGTGCCATTTGCAAGGCTGATGACCGGAACGCATATCTATGCGGCGGCCTTCGGATGCCCGGTGCACAAGTTTTCCGACAACAATCCATGCGCCCTGCCGCTCGTGAGCAGCGCGAAGGAGGCCGATAAAATCCGTGAACCCGACATTTGGAGCAGCCCCGGCCTTATGCGCGTTTTTGAACTTGCGCAGTTGGTCCAGCGCGAGCTTGGCCCGGATGTTTTCCTGGGGCCGTGCGACATGCAGAGCGGATTCGATAGCGCGTGCCTGGTCTGGGACAAGAGCGATTTGTATTGCGCCATTGTCGATCCTGAGGAGCGTGAAGCCGTGAAACGTCTGGCAGGCAAATGCGCCGGATTCCTGAAAAAATTCCTCATCGAGCTGCGGAAGGAATTTCCCAACATGAGCCCCTGCCATTGCCCGGATGCCTGGGCTCCCCCTGAAATGGGACCATGGCTTTCCAATGACGAGTGTGGCGTGGTGAGCACTCCGCTCTTCGAAGAGATTATCCTGCCGGAATTGATCGATTTATCGGAGACTTTTGGAGGCTTGGGGATGCATTGTTGCGCGGAGGCGGAGCATCAGTTTGAATCTTTCAAAAAAATTCCGAATTTTTACGCTTTCAACCGGGTCAACTCCGGCAAGGGCTTCACTCCGGTTCTTGATCATCTGGCGGGACCGGAGGGGCCGGTCCATACCCTTGCGTGGATCTCGGAGCGCGAAGCCCTGGAACTGTCGGCCAAAGCCCCGGCAGGAACCCGGTTTGTGTTCGTCTGGACCGGAGCCGATCTCGATGCCGCAAAGTCCTGGCAGGAAAACCTGCGGCGGATGTTGTAGCCAGACCTGGGGTTTCCTGCCAATGCAATGAAAATGCGTTACTACGAAGGACACGAAACCGTCTATCAGAGAATGCAGGAGAAAGGCTGCCACTCCTGGGATGAGTATCTGGGACAGGCTGCAGGCTTCGATGCGTTCTGTCTGAAGTCGTTTCTTGAGGATGCGCTGTTGAAGTCGGCGTTCTCCGATGCGCACCCCCTGGCTCTGGAAGTCGGGTGTGGCACGGGCCCTGTATGCTGCTTTCTCGCCGGGAAAGGCTTTCGGGTTGAGGGGATGGACATTTCTCCCACAGCTATCATCATTGCGGAAAGGGAGGCAAGGGCGCGGGGATTGAAAGTGACCTACAGCGTGGGAGATGTTTGCCGGGACGATCTTGAACCGCAGAAATATGACCTGGTTGTTGACGGCCACTGTCTTCACTGCATCATCAGCGGGAAGGACAGGCGCAAAGCTCTGTCAGGTATCAGAAACGCCATTCGTCCCGGTGGCTATTTCTGGATGGATGGCATGATGGCAAACGCTGCCACAACTTTCGGGGAGACCGGCATTCTTGACCAGGAGGGAGTTCTGTGGGTCAGGATTCAAAAGCCCGGTCAGTTCGATCTGGAGAAGCAGATCGACGGGGCAACATACGTTGCCAGCAGAAGAATTTACCGGGAACCGCGACTATTCGAAGCTGAACTCCAGGAGGCAGGATTTACAGTAGTCTGGTCTGAGATCAAGCATTCCGGCTGTAAAGGAGAACCGGGAAGTTTCCGTGCAATCTGTAAAGTAGATAAGGCGAAAATCGAACCAGGCGCTTCACCGGAATCGGCCACGCCGCACCCGTGAGCTTTATCATAGGCTCACACGGGATACCGGAGTTCGCAGAATCGTTCCAAGACGTTCAATCCTTGATTCAAAGATTGTGCCGATCCCTGTCTGCCCGGATCTTGTCCAAAACATCGTCCGTAACGGAAAACTGCAAGGGATATCCGGTGCGCAATACCCAAACGCCTTTTTCCTTTGTAAGCGGACTTGCTCCCTGAGCTGATTTTGTCTTGTTGTCGTTCATTCGGTGAGGAGGCGGCTGCTATCGTTAGCTAAAACGCCTGTCTCAACAATCTTCAAGTCTCACAGCCACGCAATGAAAATAAAATCCTACAGGAGGCGACAGAGATAACGGAGCCGCTTGGACCGGCGTAGCCCGAGCGAAGCCGTCTCAGTTCCCTCGGTTTTCTCCTGTTAAAACTCTTTTACTGCCGCTCCGCATTCGCCACCGGCGAAGCCGTCGGCGATGCAGCCGAGGTCACCTTCTGCTTCGCCCCTTCCACCTTGCCTTTGATGCTTAACCTTCGATCTTTCCGTTTACCGTCACGAAAAACATTGAGCCGCTCTTCGCCCGAATTGCCTCTTCAATAATGGCAGGAAAGCACTTCACAAATTTTTGGACCTGGTCCCAAAATGTGAGATTGATCCATCCCTTTTTGAGAAAAAACGCCGTATGTCCAGCGGCCTTCCATGCGGCGAATTCATGCTGGTTTTTCGTAATTCTGGTGTCCCCGGAAATAATGATCCATCCTGTTTCCTTCGAGAGAGCCTCCATCCACACCTCATCCGGCGTGTTCGCCGCAAAGTGGTCTTTGAGATGGACCACCTCGTGTTCGGGCTGGACAAGGGCATTGAGACTCTTTGCGAGCTTGGGCGAAAGATTGTTATCGAAGAAAAATCTCACGCGGCAAGGGATTCTTCGAATGCCGCCGCATCCTTCACCTCTTCCGGCAATACCTCATACCACCGTGTAACCTCTTCGACACTCTTGTTCGCCCGCAGACTCGAGGCCAGCACTTGGGTCGGCACTCCCGAACTCACCGCGGTTGGTTGTCCAAAATTACGCAACGGATCAATCACAACGCTATGATCCTTGCCAAGAGGCCACCAACGCGCAAGCTGATCCTCCGCAAACTCCAGTTGCTTGAGAAATGGCTCTACAATGCGCCGGAATTCCTGCTGATTTGAAAGCAGATCGATCAAAATCTGGTCATCATTATCCTTCGCTTCACGGAGCAGGATTTTTTCTCCGTCGGTGACGAAACGATTGGAGCAGAAAGGGTGCTCTGTTTCCAATTCCTCCCTCGCGCGCGCGCGCGTTTTCCGCATGGTTTTCCAACTGACGCCCGCTCGCAGGAACTCCTCGACAAACCGGATTTCAACGAGATCAAGAAAGCTCAGCGCGATTTTGCCATCAATCGGCTCAAAACCTCCTTGCCAGACAGCATCCGAATGCCTGCGCGCCTCGCCAACCCGGTAATCATATCCCTTAAGCCAGCGGCGAATGCGCCCCTTCGAAACTTTTGTCAGGCGCGAAGCCTCGGGCAGGCTGTAAATACCCCGGCTTAAAAACGAAACTTTTGGAAGAGCCATGACGGTATGGAAATTAACCAGTCTCTTGTGCATAGGTCAATAGTGGACCGTATTACAGGGTCTGAAGAACCATGCCTGAACACATGCGAATCATTTGCTTTCCCCCTACTGCCGCTCCGCATTCGCCCCAGGCGAAGCCGTCGGCGAGGCCGCGGAAGTCACCTTCTGCTTCGCCCCTTCCACCTTGTCGGCGATGGTCTTGTTATCTGGATCGAGCGTGACAGCTTTCTGCCAGTAAACCAGCGCCTGCGCGGTGTTCCCGAGCTTCTGGTACGTGTCGCCGATGTGGTCGTACACCTCGGAATCCTCAGGCTTGATCGTAAGCGCCGCTTTCAGCAGCTCGGGCAGCGCCTTTTCGGGCTCCCCTTTTTTGAAATAATACCAGCCAAGGCTGTCGATGTAGGCCGCGTTGCCGGGGTCCATCTCCAGCGCGCGTTTGATCAGCCCCCCGGCCTCGTCGAGGTTCTGCCCGCGGTCCACCCACATGAAGCCGAGGTAATTATACGCCTTCGCCGCGTTGGAGGGATCGAGCGCGATCGATTTTTTGAAAAGCTCGGCCGCCTTGTCGATCATCCCCGCCTGCTCCGCCGCCGCCCCGTAATCGAAATAAAATTCCCCGTCGAGCATCTCACTCTCGCTGTTTTCCGCCTCGGTCTTGGCCTGCTCGAAGGTGGCCATCGCCTCCGGGTGCTTCTTCGCGAGGCTCAGCGCCTGGCCCAGCGCGTAGGTGACCCGCGGCAGGTCGGGAAATTTCCCGTGCGTCTCTGTCAGCAGCGCCACGGCCTTGTCGAATTTCTTGAGCTGGAACATCATGTCCGACACCCGCAGGTAATTCATCGGCTGGTTCGGGTTCAACAGCAGGTCCTGCTGGTAGCTGTCCAGCGCCTTCTCGTATTCCCCCTTCTCCGCGTAAAGCTGACCCAGCGTTTCATACGTGCTGGCACGCATCGGGTCCTTCTTGATCAATGCCTCCAGTGCCTTGATCGCGTCGTCCTGCTGGCCGGTGACCACGTAGCAGCTCGCCAGCTTTTCGCGCACGGCGGAGTACATCGGGTCGATGTCGTCGCCGGCCGCAGCCAGCACTTTTTCATAAAGCGGTATCGCCTCCTTGATCTGCTTGGTGAGCACGTAAAAATCCCCCACCTTCGCCATCGCCGAAGGATCATCTTTTGAAAGCGCGAGGGTTTTCTGGAAAACCGCGTCCATCTTTTTCAGGTCGTCGGCGGTGCAGGTGCCGTCCTCCTTCACCAGCGCGTGGATGTACAGCTCGCTCATCTTCAGCCAGAACTGCGCGTCGTCATTCTTCAGGGTCGCCGCCTTGTCGAGGATTTCGACGGCTTTTTTGGACTGCCCGAGGTCGATCTGCAATTCGTAGTTCGCGACGTAGAAGATAAAATTCTGCGGGTCGAGGTCGAGCGCCTGCTGCGCGTATTTCAACGCGACATCGTATTTTTTCAGGTACTTGGAATAGAGCTGCGAAAGGAAATAATAGGCCGTCGATTCCTTCGGCGCGGCCTTCACGGTGTCCTTCAGCACATCGATGCCTGCCGCGACATCGCCACGGCGCGCGAGCTCAAACCCCACCTTCGCCGCCAGCAGCGTGAGCGTGTCGCTGTCGTCATCCGGCCGGATTTTCGCGGCGGGATCCACGGCGAGCACTTTCCGGTAATCCTCCAGCGCCTTGTCCAGGTCCGCGTTGTCCTCCGCGATGGTGCCCTCGATGAAGCTCGCCATGGCGTCCGCCTTCTGCTCGCCATCCGCCGTGATCTGCAGGTCCTTGGCGGTGGTCGGCGGCCCACTGGGCCCATTGGATGCGCCAGGCGCGGGCGCGACGGAGGGCGAAGGCTGCGGGTCAGCCTTCTTCGCGGCGTAAACGGGCGTGGAAGCCGCCAGCAGGATGGACAGGTACAGCAGGCCTGTTCGCCGTTTCCATGTTACTGGTTGGGCTGCGGGCCGGATCGGGTTCATCTGCCTAATTTAGCGACTAAGACTTATAGCGCAAACGCTTCTTGTGACGGTTTTCCTTCATCCTTTTCCGTCTCTTGTGCTTTGCGATTTTAGCTTTGCGTCTTTTCTTGAGTGAACCCATATTGGTATTGCCTGCCTGCTGCCTAATACACCACTTTGTTAAGCGGGTATTCGATAATGCCCTCTGCTCCCAATGATTTCAACTGCGGAATGATCTCCCGCACTATCTTTTCATCGATCACCGTTTCCACCGCAACCCATCCAGGCTGCGCCAGATGCGCAACCGTGGGGTTCCGCAATGCCGGTAGAGCTTCGAGCAAATTTTTTAACTGATCTTCTGCGATATTCATCTTCAGGCCCACTTTGTCCCGGGCCGCGAGCGCTCCCTTGAGCAAAAGCACCATCCGGTCCATCTTTTCCTTCTTCCATGGGTCGGTCAGCGCCTTTTTGTTCGCAATGAATTGGGGTGAGGAGACCATCAGGGTCTCCACGATGCGCAACTTGTTCGCCCTCAGGGAGGAACCCGTCTCTGTGACGTCCACGATGGCGTCCACCAGGTCGGGGACCTTCACCTCTGTGGCGCCCCAGCTGAATTCGACCTCAGCCTGGACTCCGTTGCGCTCGAAAAATTTCTTTGTCATGCCCACCGCCTCTGTGGCGACGCGCTTGCCCTGCAAATCCTGGAGGGTCTTTATCGGCGAGTTCTCGGGCACCACCAGCACCCAGCGGGTCGGGTTGCTGCTGATCTTGCTGAACGTGAGCTCGCACAGCGATTCCACGTCCGACTCGTTCTCCACTACCCAGTCCTGCCCTGTAAGGCCGCAATCCAGGTAGCCATGCTCCACGTAGCGACTGATCTCCTGCGCCCGCAAAAGACGGATCTGCAGGTCCGGATCATCCACGCCCGGCTTGTACGAGCGGCTCAGCCCGCTGATCTTGTACCCCGCCTTCGCGAACAGGGCAAACGTCGCCTCCTGCAGGCTGCCGGAAGGCAGGCCCACGCGCAAAATGGGAGGATTGGAATTCGACGGGCTTGGCATAAAATGGGAGTGCGTTTGTAGGGGGTTGCCACACCTCTGGCGAGAAAAATTTTCGCCTTTATTTTTCACCCCGCCTCCCAAAAAACACCCTCTTCATTCGATGTTCAATGTTGGACGTTGGATGTTGGACGTTTTCCCCTCTTCTATTTCCCCCTCCGCGGGAGCCCGCCTTCCCTCCCCCCATTTTCTCGCGTGTTGACATGCCCTTTGGAATTTGCTCCCATCGCAACGTGAAATTTGCCCTCCCGTTCCTCCTCATCGTGACCTTCGCCCTCAACGCCTGCACCACCCTGGCAAACCGCCGCGACCTCTATCGCGACAACGAGGCCCACGGCCCGTACACGGATGCTTACAACAAGGCTTACGTGACGGAAGTCACTTCCACCCACACAAGGGTGTATCCGCATTAGCTTTTACTTTTTCTTCACCGCATTCCGCGGCTAAAGCATAAGCGTCGAATGCCAAACGGACAATCAGGACAAGCGTTGCGACCAGGTGCATCGAATCTGTTTTTTCGCCTGTTCATCCTCGTTGTTTTTCTGGCGGGCTTCTCGTTCCGCCTGATGATATTTCAGTTGCCTCACCAGGAGGGGGACGAGGTGATTTACGAAACGCTGGTGAAACAATTGGACGAAGGGCACGGTTACAACCTGCGTGGAACCAGCCTCCTGGAGAATGGCGGCGTGGACAAGGACCAATACGGCGGCCCTATTTTCTATCATCCCCCAGGCGGGATCATGCTGTTCTGGCTGTTATACAAATTGTTTGGCCAGGCAGGGTATGCCCTGGCGCAACTGCTGAGCTACACCATTTTCTTCGCCAGTATGATGTCCCTGCTGCATTCGGTCCTGCGCAAGGACGCACTTGTGGGATTCGGGGCCGCAGCCGTGGTGACTGCGTTCACTCCGATCGCAACTCACGTGATGAACCACTACTGGCTGGACGGCCCGTTGCTCGCATTCACCACGCTGGCGGCAGCACTCTTCATCCACGGCGTAACGCGTGAACGCACCGGCTGGGTATGGGCCGGAGGTGCGGTGCTGGGCTACGCGGCGCTCATAAAACTGATAGCGCTCTTTACAGTGCCGGGCGTCATGTTGCTGGCGTGGGCCCTGAAGCCGGAGCTTCGGTTCATGTCCATGGTGCGTTACGGGATCTTCCTGCTGGTTCCGGTTATGCTCTTTCAGTTGCCTTGGGAATTCTGGCAGTTCAAGGCACTCGGCACATTCTTTCCGCCTGTCCCGCGCGGAAGGCCTGCCCCCACGGCAATAGCGACTAACCTGTACGTGCGTTACATCACGGTGGGGCGTTCCCCCTGGATTTATTTGACGCTGATACCCCGGGTCTTGTGGACAACTACCGTTTCGCTTGCAGCCTGGGTGAAATTGCGAAAAAAACCGGAGGTGCGCCGCACCGGCCTGGCGTTGATTGCATGGATCGCGGTGATTGTCATTATCCAGATTGCGTTGGGATTCTATGGCTATGCAAAACTGATGCGCTACGTGATCCTGATCACGCCGGCGTCCGTGCTGCTCTTCGGCCTGGTGGCGGCGGAATGCCGCGGATTATGGCTGTGCGCGCTCGGGATAGGCTTGGTATTGGAGACCTCGCAAGGAATACAAACCACCCTGGAGCCAGCGGACCTGATTATTCCAATCGGGGGCGGACTGTGATCGCAAACCCGTTCAAAACGGTTTAATTTGATTTGTGATTCCCGTTCCAACAGCTTCAGCACTCCCGGAGATTTCCGTGGTGATACCGGTTTTGAATGAGGCCGATACGCTCGGGTCCTGTCTTCGAAAGGTGCTTGCTGTATTTCAGGAGCACGGAATTCACGGGGAAATCATCGTTGCCGATAACGGCAGCAGCGATTCCTCAAAGCAGATTGCCGCCGGGATGGGGGCCAGGATCGTGGATGTGGAAACGAAAGGCTATGGAAGCGCCCTCATGGGAGGTATCGAGGCGGCTTCGGGCCGCTTTGTGATCATGGGAGACGCGGATGACAGCTATGACTTTCTGGAGCTGTACAAATTCGTGGAAAGTCTGCGCGCGGGTTCGGAGTTGGTCCAGGGTTGCCGGTTCCCGGCGGGAGGGGGCAAAATCGCGCCGGGTGCGATGCCGTGGTCCCACCGGTGGATAGGGAATCCGCTTTTCTCATTGCTCGTAAGAAAATGGTTTGGTGCGCCGATCCACGATGTCTATTGCGGAATGCGCGGCTTTACCAAGGCGCTTTACGGACGGCTGGACCTGCGTTGCACCGGCATGGAGTTTGCCACGGAAATGATCATCAAGGCGGCGCTCTTCGGGGAGCGGGTGAGTGAAATTCCCATCACCTTCCACAAGGATGGCCGGGTGGCTCACCCCCCTCATCTCCGCACAATGCGTGATGGCTGGCGGACTCTGAGGTTCTTCATGCTATACAGCCCACGCTGGCTTTATCTCGTGCCTGGTTGCGTGTTGATCGTTCTTGGACTCATCGGATATTCCCTTGCCATGCCGGCAACGAAGATTTTTGGCGCGACGCTGGATGCGCACTCCCTTCTATTTTCGAGCGTGGCCATTCTCTGCGGCTATCAATCGATTCTCTTCGCGCTGTTCACAAAAACTTTTGCCGTCAGCGAGAGGATCGTGCCGGAGGATCCGCGGCTGAAGCGATTTTACGAATCGGTCAACCTGGAAACAGGCTTGCTGTGCGGCACAGTGGTTTTCATATTTGGCGCCATTCTGCTCTGCGGCGCAATTTATCAATGGCACCAGGCTGGTTACGGGACGCTCTCTTACGCTCATACGATGCGCTGGGTGATTCCCGGTTCTACGCTCACAGCGCTTGGGTTTCAAACGGTTCTGGCCAGTTTCTTCGTCAGCATCCTTGGAATGCGTCGTAAATGAGCCTTATCGAAAAAATTCACGGCTCTTATGTGCATCAGCGGCGTTCCGTTCTTCTTGCGCGGCCGGTCCTTAAATTCGGGCGCTCGCTCCATTTCATCACCCGCCTCGATGTATGCAAATGACGGGAAACACCAAGGGAACAACCTGCTGCAATGAGGCCTGGGAGGAAGCCTATGCCCGCTTCGAAACGCCGGAGGATGAAATCCGGAAATTCACGCGCCGCCTCCTCCGGGTGGGGGCTGGCAACTGGAAAAAAGACGCAGCAATCGTCGAAATTTTTTGCGGGCGCGGCAACGGCCTCCATGCTCTCTCGCGGCTGGGTTTCACACAGCTCGAAGGCGTCGACCTTTCCGCATCCCTCCTTGCCCAATACAAAGGCCCGGCGCTCTGCCGTGTCGCGGACTGCCGCCAGCTTCCCTTTGCCAGCCAATCCAGGGACATTCTCATTGTGCAGGGGGGGCTGCATCATCTTCACACGCTTCCCGGCGATCTCGGCCAGGTGCTCAAGGAAGTGCGGCGGATCCTTCGCCCGGATGGGCAGTTTATCGTCGTGGAGCCATGGTTGACTCCCTTTCTTTCATTCGTCCATGCTCTCTGTCGCAATGCCCTCGCGCGAAAACTCTCCCGAAAAATCGACGCGCTTTCCATCATGACGGAAAATGAGCGCGACACCTACCAGCAATGGCTCTCGCAACCCGACGCCATCATGGCCCTCTTCCGCCGCAATTTTCAAATCTGCAAAAGCACCGTCGGCTGGGGAAAACTCACGCTCATCGCATCTCCGAACATTTGAAAAAGAGTGTGTGACAGCACTGTAAAAAGCCACCTTTTAAAAAAATTTACTCTTAAAACTTACACAAAACGAAAAAATATATTGCTTCTGCAAAAGAAATATGTTATATTTAAAGAATATGACAAATTTCAATTTCTACTCACCCTTCGCGCTCCTTGCAACCTTGGTAGGTGAATTTTCCCTGGAGCTTCGTCATTTTTCCCCGAAGGGTGAATTTATCCGGGTTAATCCGGCCAAATCCGGGTAAAATTTCCTACGAACTGGGCAAAATAGAACGTTTTTATCATTACTTCCGTGACAAATAGTTTGGAAAAAAATGTCCGCGCGACCTTCTGGAATCAGGAATGGTTTTTAAGCCTGCTGCTGGTTGCAGTGGTGTTGATCGCCTATCAGCCGGCAGGGAATGGAACTCCTGTCTGGGACGATGAGCAGCATCTGACCAATCCGGAATTATATTCCACAAATGGTTTGCTGCGGATTTGGACGCAACCCGGTGTCACGCAGCAATACTACCCGCTCGTCCACAGCCTGTTCTGGGTGGAATACAAATTGTGGGAGTACAAACCGGCAGGCTATCACCTCCTCAACATCCTGCTGCATGCGGGGTCGGCTTTGCTGCTGTTCCGGATTTTACGAAAGCTTGAATTTTCCGCGGTGTGGCTCGCGGCGGCCATATTCGCGTTTCATCCCGTCGAGGTGGAATCAGTGGCCTGGATTTCGGAACTCAAAAATGCATTGTCCGGAATATTCTATCTCGGCTCTGCGCTCACTTATCTGAACTACGATCAGCAAAAAAGGAAGACTCTCTATTTTGCAGCGCTGGGTCTCTTCGTGATGGGTCTGCTATCGAAAACAGTGGTCGCATCGATGCCTGCGGCGTTGCTGGTGGTGTTCTGGTGGAAACGCGGACGGCTCTCGTGGAAGCAGGATGTGCTGCCTTTGATTCCGTTTTTCACCGTGGGAATAGTCTCCGGGATTTTCACCGCCTGGGTGGAAAAAAAATACATTGGCGCCACTGGTTCGGATTTTAATTTCTCCCTTGTTGATCGGATGCTCATCGCGGGGCGGGCATTCTGGTTTTACCTGGAAAAGATCTTCTGGCCGGTGGACTTGATTTTCATTTATCCGCGATGGGACGTAAGCGCCTCGGTATGGTGGCAGTATCTTTTCCCGGTGTTCGCGCTACAGCTGCTCGCTCTGCTTTGGATTTTGCGGCGTCGCGCGCGGGGGCCGCTGGCTGCGATGCTTTTTTTCTCGGGCACTTTGTTTCCGGCGCTGGGATTTTTTAATATTTATCCGTTTCGTTTTTCGTTCGTGGCGGATCATTTCCAGTATCTCGCGAGCATCGGCCCGATAGCGCTGGCGGCTGCAGGAATCATGAAAATACCTGCGGACTTTCTAAAAAAAGGCGTGTGCGGAATCCTGCTCGGCACGCTCGTGGTGCTGACCTGGCGGCAGAGCGGAATGTACGCAAGCAATGAAACGCTCTGGCTGATGACTGTTGCAAAAAATCCCGGTTCGTGGATGGCGCACGATAATCTTGGCGTGGCTTTATTAGGCAATGGGAAAGTGGACGAGGCGGTGAATGAGACTCGCGTTGCGCTGGCGCTGCGTCCTGATTCCGCGGAGACTTACAGCAATCTAGCAAATGCATTGCTGCAGGGCGGGCGTGTCGATGAGGCGGTCGAGAATTACAACAAGTCCCTCGACATCAATCCCGGAAACCAGGCGTCGCACTACAATCTTGGAAATGTACTGCTATTCCAGAAGCAGGATGTGGATGGGGCGATCCCGCACCTTGAGAAATGCATTGGGCTGGAGCGGGAGATGGGGCGGCCGGAAAATGTTTATGCGCACTATGATCTCGGGGTGGCGTATTCCAGGAAGGGGCAATTCCAGGAGGCGGTGGTGCATTTCCAAAAGGCGGTGGAACTGGTGCCGCAATTTGGGGAGGCGCAGGAGAGGCTGGCCTGGATCCTTGCTACTTGCGGGGACCAGAGGGTTGGCAAGGGTTGGCAAGGGTTGATTAGCCTTGGCAAATTGAACGATCTGGCCGGGGGGCGCGATCCACGCATCCTGAAGATCATGGCGGCGGTTTATGCGAATGCCGGACAGTTCAAGGAGGCGGTGGAAACGGCGCAACAGGCGCTCACAATCGCCACTGCGATGCACGATGATGCGCAGATCGAAGCCCTGGAGGGGCAACTTGAACTTTACAAGGCAGGGAAGCCGTTTCGCGACACGACAGGCGCTCCTTAAATTGGTTCGAGCAGTGCCTGCTGCCAGGGCAGCAACCGCTCGGAGGCGGATTGGGCATCGGCTGCGAGGGATTCCAGCGTTGCCTTGGGCGCGATAAGGGAGGGGTCGAGTTGAAGCGCGGTGGCGGCTTCGTCGCGCTTCTTTTTCAATGCGTGAAAGCGTTTTTCCTCCTCGGGAGTCGGGCGGGCGCGGCTCTTGCGAACAAACACGGGCCACCCGCTTTCCGGCAATTCGAGGGCATGTTGAGCCGCCTCAAAGAAGCGCTTGGAGCGGCTGCCGGAGAGGTGCCGGATGAAAACGGTTTGCCCGGTATCGAAGCGGTGCGCGGATTCGAGCAATTCCTCATTGCGCAAGATATGGAAGGCGGGGCGGTCCACGGCCCTTGCCTCCTCGTCGCGCCAAGTCCAGAGGGCGCGCAACACGGCGGCGGCACGGCCCCTGAAATCGACACTGCCGGAAATGCGCCAAAGGTTGTCCACGTCGCGCTCGCGGGTGATCTTCGCCTGCTGAACGGCTTTCGTGCAGGATTGCTGGAACCAGTCCCAGCGACCGAGGGTGCGGAGTTCACGCTCCAGATTTGCCGCGATCTCGAGAAGGTACCTGGTATCATTCATCGCGTACTCGATCATCTTTTCCGACAGGGGACGCTTTGCCCAGTTCTCCTTCTGCGAACCCTTGACGAGAGTGATGCCGAAATAGTGCAGGACAAGCGCCGCAAGGCTGAACTCGGTTTTTCCGGTGAGCCGTGCCCCGATCATCGTATCAAAAACCCGTTCCGCTTCCATGCCGCCGGCGCGTTGCAGGAGGCGAAGATCGAAGTCGGCGCCCTGAAGGATCAACTCCTTGCCCTTGAGCGACTGATAGAGAGGGTCAAGGGAGATGCCAGCCAGCGGATCAATGAGCACATGCTCATCCGGAAGACTGATCTGGATCAGGCAGAGCTTCTCAAAATAACAGTGAAGGCTATCCGCCTCGGTATCCAAGGCAATGCGGTCGTGCGGGGCGAGATGCCCCACGAATTCCTCAAGCGCTGGAGAGGTGGTAATCAAAGCTGGTTTTGTCGTGAAATGTTCATCGCAGCCCGGCCAGGAGAAGTTCCGCGTTGGACTTTGTGGCCTTGAGATTATTGAGCAGGACTTCCATCGCTTCCACGGGCGGGAGCTCGGCAAGCTGCCTTCGCAGGATCTGCACGCGCTCAAACTCCTGCGGATGATAAAGCAGTTCGTCCCGGCGGGTGGCGGAGTTCAGGACCTGGATCGCCGGGAAAACACGTTTTTCCACCAGCGAACGATCCAGGTGGAGTTCCATATTCCCGGTGCCCTTGAATTCCTCAAAGATCACCTCGTCCATGCGGCTTTCCGTATCGATGAGGGCCGTGGCCAGGATTGTAAGACTCCCCCCCTCCTCGACATTGCGGGCCGCACCGAAGAATTTTTTCGGCTTCATCAGCGTCTTGGTATCCACTCCGCCCGACATGGTGCGGCCCTTGGCCGGCTGGAGCGCATTGTATCCGCGCGCCAGGCGCGTGATGCTATCGAGCAGGATGACCACGTGCCTGTTCAACTCCACCAGGCGGCGCGCGCGCTCGCTCACCAACTCCGCGACCTGCACATGCCGGCTGGGATTTTCGTCAAAATTCGAACTGAAAATATCGGCGTCGATGCTGCGGCGCAAATCGGTGACCTCCTCCGGGCGCTCATCGATGAGCAGCAGGATCACGTGACTCTCCGGCGAATTGATGCGGATCGCCTGGGCGATATCCTTGAGCAGCAGTGTCTTGCCCGTGCGCGGCGGCGCGACGATCAAGCCCCTCTGCCCGCGTCCCAGCGGCGAGATCAAATCCACGGCGCGCGCGCTCAGGGAATTGGTCACGGAATTTTCCAGGATGATGCGTTCCGTGGGAAAAAGGGGCGTGAGATTGTCGAAATGCTTCGTTTCCACCCATGAGGCAAAGGGAATTCCCTCGATGGAGGCCACCTCGTCCAGCGCCATGAATTTCTCCTTGTCTCGCGGCAAGCGCAGCCAGCCGGTGATGCGATTCCCGGGACGGAGGAAGAATTTTTTCACCAGCACCGGGGAGACATAGACATCCTCGAGGCATGGCTTGAAATTGTAATTGGGCCAGCGTAGAAAGCCGTGGTTCTCGGCAGATATCTCCAGGATGCCATCGACGAACAACCGGTCGCCTTTCAGCGCATGGAACCTGAGGATATCGAGAATAAGCTGGTGGCGAGTACGATCGGGTGAGGCCTTCAGGTTCAAGCCCTGGGCGCGGGCGAGGAGTTGCCCAAAAGGCATCTTTTGCAACGCATCGAGATGAATCTCCTCCCGCGACCGGACGCCTTGAGCTGTAGTTTCGGGATTACCCCCTGAGTTATCCATGAAGTTGTTTCAAGAGGTTCGCCAGCAGGACCGCCTGATCGCCAAGCGCCGACATGGCCCCCTCATTCCAGATAAGATAATTGGCTTTTGAGATTTTCACATTCAAGTCTATTTGCGCAGCGATGATTTTTTCAGCGATACCGGGCTTCAGTTTGCGAATATCCGCCAGGCGGCGCATCTGCGTCGATGCCCCGCAGGCGACCACAATGACATGATCGAAGAATTGCTCCGCGCCAGTCTCAAACAACAAAGGGATATCGACAGCCAGCCAGTTACCGGCCGCCTTTTCCTTTCCGGCAAGGGCAAGCCACCGGGCTCTTATCACCGGATGCAGAATCCGCTCAAGCGCAAGGCGTTTTTCCGCGCTGGCGAAAACGATTTCCCTCAGAGCCGCCCTGTCCACCCCGCCCTGCGGAGTGAAGACACCGTCTCCAAAAGTCCGCCGGACCAACCCCTGCACAGCGACGTCGTCATCCAGCAAATCCCTTGCGCACTGGTCGGAATCAAACAACCCCGCGTCCATTTGACGCGATAACAAGCCTGCAAAACTTGATTTGCCGGTGGCTATGCCTCCCGTAATTCCCAAGATGGGCACAGCTTATTCCACAATCAAAATTTACTTACTTGGGAAGGGGAGCCTGCGGGAACGAAGGAGGCGGGAGCAGATCAGGTTGAGCCATGGGCGCAACCTCTTCCTCCTTTTCATCATCTTCATGCACGTTTTCCCCGGCAGGATTCATCAAGTGTGCCGTCACAAACATGATCAGATTGGTTTTGATGTGCTGGTCCACGCTGGAGCGGAAGAAGCGTCCAAGCAACGGGATGTCGCCGAGCCCGGGAACCTTGTCCTCCACTTTTTGCACGTCTTCACGCATCAAGCCGCCAATGACAACCGTCTGGCCGTCCCAGACACTCACGCTGGTGGTCACTTTGCGTGTGCTGAAGATTGGCTGGTTGATCGTATTGGCAGTGAGCAACACCTGCGTCGGAGCCCCCACAGGAATCGAAACACCAAAAGCGTTAATTTGAGTGGCCTGAAGGCTTCCGTAAATAGGACTTCCATAGTTGACAAAGCCTTCGAATTCCACCACTTGAGGAACGAGATTGAGATCGATTGTCTGGCCATCGGGGCCAACCACGGGCTCCACTTCCAAAGTCACGCCTGTATTGCGTGTCTCAAATGCCGTAGGCGTCGTAGGTGTGATTACAGGGAGGGCGCCGCCGGAGAGATTGAGTGATTGAGGAACCACAGGAGGCGTGAACTCCGTAGGATAACGGAATTCGCGGATAATCTCGATCACCGCGCGCTGACCGCTCTTGGTAGTAACGCTGGGAGCGGAAAGCAGATCCACACCTTTCTTTTGATTCAGTGCCCGAACAACCGCCTGCATTTGAAAATTACCCAGGATCCCGGCGGCGGCGAATGTGGCAGGGGAGGCAGTGCCCACGGTCGATCCACCCGCGAGCAGAGTATCGATGGCATCGCCCGTGATAGCCTGGGAACCGCTGCGCAGGCCGGTTGTCACCTGATCCTGACCCACAGCCGTGTTAAGTGTATTCAAGATAGGAAAAGTATTGGTAGGGGTGGAATTCCCACCGGTAATAGAGGCGTTTTTAAGAAATGTGGAAAAAAGATAGTCAAAGCTGAGCTCCTTGAAGTTTGTCTGCTCAATTTCAACAAACTTGGTCTCGATGGACACCTGGATAGGCACCGAGGTGTTGAGAGCCTCGACCACCTGATCGACCAGATCCAGGTTTGCTTCCGTATTGCGGACGATCAACCTGCTGCTGCTGGCGATGTAATTTGCGCTGGCGCCCGGAGGAAACTCCACGCCGGCTGCAATGAGCACGTCCTTTGCGCCAAGACGCACCGCAAGCTGCGGGCCGGTACCGGCGGCATTGCCTCCACCCGCCCTTGCCGCAGGCGCGTTCAAGCCGGTAGGACCGGAAGCACTGGGAGCGTTAGTAAGGAAGCTGGGAGGAACCTTGTATTCCTTCGTGATGAGCGTGTCCGTAGGTTCCGAAAGAGGGACGATGGTCACCGCGTAAGGATCGATCTTTACTTTCAATCCCGCGAGATTGGTGATGTAGCGGAGAGCTTCAGAAAGAGGAATATTCGTGAGCGAAAGAGTGATTCTCGCCTCGCTCGGGGCGATGGGAGGAGCAGCGGCAGTGACAGGCGCAGCCGCATTAGCATCGAGCGGGAGGCCGGGAACGGCTGGAGCCGCAGCAGCCGGAGCAGCAGGAGACACGCTCAAACCGGGCGTGGTTTCCAGCTTGAGGACGATGTTGACACCGCGACGGGCGGGATCCGGCTCCTGGGTATCGAGATCGTGGCTTTTCTGCTTAAGGAAATCCACCGCTTCACGAACCGTTGCGTCGCGGAACTCGATCTTGGGAATGATGATGTGGTTGAGCTTGTTCTGGATAT
>Ga0302319_10005377_pt1 | contig 25754 bp, 18 predicted proteins | sample Bog_T0_2_FD_203319 | JGI IMG/M metagenome (GOLD analysis project Ga0302319, IMG submission 203319) | Peat permafrost microbial communities from Stordalen Mire near Abisko, Sweden - Bog_T0_2 | ecosystem: Environmental > Terrestrial > Soil > Wetlands > Peat | place: Sweden: Abisko, Stordalen Mire...
CCTCCGGGCGGGGCGCCTCGGTCTGCAGCCAGTAGACCATGGAGCAGCTGAGCTCCTTCGCCGCCGCTATCGCGGCCGACCGGTCCACCGCTGATCCCGGCAGAAGATCGCCCTCGAGGTAATCAATCATCGGCCAGTTCACCAGACAGAGATCGCTGCGGTAAAAGCCGGGCTGGAACTGGCTGCGGTCAATGATGCGGCGGTAGGCCCAGAGCCCGGCAAAGAGGCCGGGCTTCTCGCGATGGGGGTTAAAATTGTAGCGCATCCGCTCCATCGTCCGGGGATTGAGCCCAGCCCAGCCAATCAGGGGGCCCGGCCACGCGGGCTGGAGGTTGGGCGTATAGCTCCGCCAGAAATCATACGCGGCCGGGCGGGGAATGAGGTGATTCTCCCCGTCGAGGTGCTCCAAGACAAAGCAGACGGAAAAGGCCTGCAGATTCCCCGGCCGGGCCTTCTCGCCCGCCGAGGGCTCGCCCGTGTCCGCCCGCGCCTCTGAGCCGGTCACGTGCTCCGCCCCCGCCACCGGCAGGAGGTCGCCGGTTTCCGTGGCATCGACAAAATAATCCGCCCGAATCCGGCTATCCGCGCCGCCGGCCAGATCCCGGACGATGACGGCGGCGATCCGATCCTCGCCCCCGGGCTCCGCCCCGATCAGCCGGTGCTGTCGGAGTATCAGCACCCGGCCGGCGGACACCTCGGGCGCCAGCATCGCCTCCAACACCGCGAGGGCGACACGCGGCTCGTGGCAAAGTGGCGAGACCCAGCCGTTGCCGGGATTGAGTTTGGGGTCGGCCCGGGGTCCAGGCAGGAGCGGGTAATGGCGGCGGTAATAGTCCCGCACTTCCTCGCGAAAGCGCCGATAGGTACGGGTGCAGCCCAAACGTTCGATCCAGCCGTGCTCGTCCGGCGGCACGGCCTGGGAAGTCAGTTGGCCGCCGATCCAATCGGTCTCCTCCACTAGCACCACCCGGCGCCCGAGCCGGGCCGCCGCCAACGCCGCGGCGACACCGCCCACCCCGCCGCCGACGACGGCCAATTCGCAATCGAGAACGCGCATCGCGCTCAGCGAAGCGGCGAAAATGCGGTGGGAGCGAGGAAGATGGATTCGACCTTGCTCGTGAGGGCGCCGTCCTTCTCGGTGTTCGCCTTGAGCGCGACCCAATCTGGATCGGCGCGAAAGCCGAGCCAGGAGGCGGTCGCCGCCTCGCGACTGGCATGGGCCACTATGTAAACGAGCGTGTGCCCCGCCCCCGTGTCCGCATCGAGCGGATGAAAATAGCCCACCTCCATCATGCCGTGGCGCACGAAGTAGTCCCGTTCCGGATGCCGAAAGCGCGCATCCAAGGCCGGCAGCTTGCCCTCAGGCGTCGTGTAGATGCGCAGCTCGAAGACTCGCGGTGCGCCCGGCCCCGCCTCAATGGCAACGGGAGGAGAATAGTCCGCCGGTCCGAGAAAGAGCGATTCCGCCTTGGCCACGATCTTGCCCGTGACTTCGCTGGCCTTCTTGGCCGCTTGCCATGCCGGATCGGCCTGAAAGGCGGCCCAGTTCGCCACCGCCGCCTCGCGACTCGGGTGGCGCAGGAGGTAAACGAGCTTTTCGCCCGCTCCGTCCTTGGCGTCCAGCGTCACCCAGTAGGCGACGCTGACGATGCCGTGCCGGGCAAAGATCGCGATCGTGTGATCGCGAAAGCGCGCCAGCACATCATGGAGACGTCCGGGCGTGGCGGTGTAGGTACGCAGTTCGTAGACGGGAGAGTTTTCGGCGGCGGCCATAATTCCGGGGGTTAGCAGCATCAATCCCAACGCAAAAAGGATCGTTCTCACCGCCGCAGTAGGCCGGCAAATGGCGCCCGAATCAAGGCTGCATGCTGGCCCCGCCTAGCTCCGCACCAGGAAATCTGCCCGATCCCGGCCGCCATCGGCCAGGATCGCTTCAGCGTTGAGTCGATCGTTCGTTTCCACCCGCTGCCGGGCGGCCGGCCGGCCTCCCGTCACGTAGCCGCATTCCAGCAGGCGGTCCTCCACTCGGCGCAAGGCCGACTCCAGGTCGCATTCGACAAAAATCGTCAGGTCGAAGAGTGCTCGCGTCCCCCAGGACCCGAACAGGACGTAAAGACCCTCGACAAAAATGGGGCGCGTGCCCGGCCCGATCCGGATGGCGCCGGGCTCGGGATCGTGCCGGACATGGCTCCAGCCTGGAAATACCCCGCTGCCAGTGCGCTTCAGGCCCTCGAGATCGCGCCGGAACGAGACGGCGTCGAAGGTCGGGGGCGAGCCCCGGCGGCGCCTCCCCTCCTCGTCCAGAGAGGAAAGGGGGAAATGGTATCCGTCCATGGGGATCACGGCCGAGCCCGGCAGGAGGCGGGCCAGCGCCGCCGCCAGGGTGGACTTGCCCGCCCCGGGTATGCCGGCGATTCCCACCAGGCGGGCCGCGGGATGGCCGCGCAACCAGGCAGCCACGGCGGCTGGGGAGGAGCGGCGGGAATCCGGCAAGGTTGTCACTTGAATAGGCTTTCCAGGCAAAACATTACCTGTCAGTTACCTGTCAAAAATGGCACAGACTCAACGTGTAAAACGAAACCCCGGCCGGACGCGCCGTCGTCTGCTCGACGCCGCCATCCAGCTCTTCTCTGCCAGCGGCTACCACGGGGTCTCGGTCGACCAGATCGTGGCGGCCGCCCGCGTCAACAAACGCATGGTCTACCATTACTTCGGCAGCAAGGACGCGATCTTCCAGGCCGCCCTGCACGAAGTCTACGGCCGGCTGGAGCAGGTCGAGTTTCACGCGGTGGAGCGCGGGCGGGGACCGCGGGAAAAGCTGACCCGGCTCCTCGAGAGCTACTTTGACTTCCTCGATCAGAATACGGAATTCACGCAACTGCTGCTATGGGAGAACGCCGAACGCGGACGGCACATGGCGAAACTGGCGTACCGCCTGACCAAAAACCCCTTCCTGGAGGGTTTCCGCAAAATCGTGGAAGACGGCATGGCCGCCGGTGAATTCCGGTCCGACCTGAACGTGGCCCACCTCCTGATTCATTTCATCGGGCTGTGCTTCATCTATCACTCGAACCGGTTCTCCCTCTCCCAGGGCCTGAACATCGACCTCGGCAATGCCGAGGTCAAAGCCCAGGGGTTGGACCAGGTGCTGCATTTGGTCTTCGAGGGCATCACCCTGCGCAGCCCGAGTCCGGGTGCCGGCGCCCGCCGCTTGGGCGGGCCCAAGGCGGCCGCGAGCTGACCCGCGCGGAAGGGCGGGAGGTTGGGTGGGGCAAGCGAGCTTACAGCTTGAAATTGCCTCGGGGGCGTGCGATTTGTAACTCTTTAGTTAGTTTCTTCCCAAAACCATGCCTATGAATCGCCGCGACTTCCTCAAGAACTCGGCGCTGTCCGCGGCGGCCATAGCGGCCCCGGCAACTCTGGCCTCGCTCGCGCAGGGCGTTGCCGGACCCGGCCCTGGAGCCCCCGCCTCGGACTCGCCGCTGATCGTGGACACCAATATCCACCTCTTCCAATGGCCCTTCCGCCACCTGAAATATGGCAAGACCGGCGCCTTGGTGGCCAAGCTGCGCAAGCACCGGGTCGGCCAGGCCTGGGCCGGTAGCTACGAGGCGCTGCTCTTCAAGGACATGGCCGGAGTGAACGAACGGCTGGCCGAAGAATGCGCGACCAAGGGCGGAGGCCTGCTCACGCCCGTGGGCAGCGTCAATCCGCTGCTCCCCGGCTGGGAGGAGGACCTCCGGCGCTGCCAGGAAACGCATCGGATGAAGGTGATCCGCCTCCATCCGGCCTACCAGGGCTACACGCTGGCGCAGCCGGAGTTCAGCCGCCTTTTCCAGGCCGCAACTGAGCGGGGCCTCCTCGTGCAGATCGCCCTCCTCATGGAGGATGAACGGGTGCAGCACCCCCTCTTTCCCGCGCCGCTGGTCAATCCCGCCCCCTTGGTGCCGCTGCTGAACAAGCTGCCCCAGGCCCGGGTGCAGCTGCTGCACGGATTCGCTGGCATGCGCCTGCCGCGCTCGCGCCCGCTTTTTGACCTGCCCAACGTCTCGGTCGATATCTCGGGCATTGAAGGCACAGGGGCCGTCGGCTCCCTTATCGCCGGCAATCTGCCGGCCAACTGGTTCGGCGGCTTCGTCCGCGGCGGCCCCAAGATGCCGGTGGAGCGCCTCCTCTTCGGCTCTCACGCGCCCTTCTTCCCGGTGGAGAACGCCCTGCTCAAATGCTTCGAGTCGCCCCTCAGCCGGCCCCAGATGCAGGCGATCATGGCCGGCAACGCCCAACGACTGGTGCCCGTGGCATGAGCACCGACGACTTCGCGCTCAACCCGGCGGACTATGGCCTCCCCACCCGCCGGCAATTCCAGGAGATGCGGATCTGGGACGACCACTACCACGGGCTGCTCCTCGACGGCCAGGACACCGACGAGGGCGTGGACAGAATGTACGCGACGCATGACTACACCTCGACCCACCGGAGGATGATGACTTACGTCAACCGCATGGGGGTCGAGCGCCTGATCGCCTTGGATGTCGCCGGGGTCAGGCCCGGATCTTCTGAAATGGAGGTCGTGCCGGATCGCGACGCCGTCCTCCGGCGCATGCTTTCGACCGACGAGAAGGATCACCTTTCCGGCATCATCCGCATCCAGCCCCATGTCCCGGAGCAGAGCTGCGAGAAGATGGAGCGGTGGATCCGTCACGGACCCTGCATCGGCATCAAGTACATGCTCGGCCTCTGCGACCATCCCAACAACGACCCCATCATCCGCCTGGCCGCCGAATTGGACGCCGTCATCTACATCCACACGTGGATGAAGGTGGGGGGCGAGCCCCGCAGCTTCGGCGGGGGCACGGTCGGCGAGGAGAACACGCCGATGAACGTGGTCAACCTGAGCAAGCGCTTTCCCCACGTCCCCCTGATCTGCGGCCACAGCGGCGGCGATTGGGAGCTGGCTGTGCCAATCGTACGGGCCCACCCCAACATCTACTTCGAATTCGCCGGCACCGACTCGCATTCCGGTGCGGTCGACTTCGCGGTCCGGGAGCTGGGCGCCGACCGGATCACTTGGGGCGGGCACGGCCCTTCGCGCTCCTTCGCCACCGAGATGTCCAAGGTCCTCGACGCCGACCTCACGGCCGAGCAGCGGCGCAAGATCTTCGGCGGCAACTACCGGCGGCTGGCGGAAAAGGCCTTTCGGCGCAAGGGGCAGTCCATGGCGAGCCGCTGGGGCGTAGCATGACCCCGGACGGGTACAGGGAGCTCGGCTTCGACAAGCTCGGCTCCTTCCTCTACGACACCCCGGACGAGATCGCCCAGGCCCCGACTTCGGCGCCGAAGGCGAACCAGATCCCGCCTGAGATCCTAAGCCTGAACAACACCCGGGTGGCGCTGAAGGGCTTCATGATGCCGCTGACCGTGGTCGGGGGGGTCGCGACGGAATTCCTCATCATGCGCGACCAGTCCGCCTGCTGCTACGGGGTCGTGCCCAAGATGAACTATTGGGTCGATGTCCATGTCGCCAAAGGAATCAAGCCGATCATGGACCGGATCGTGACGATGTACGGTGTGCTCAAAGTCGGCGAGGTGCGGGAGAACGGCTACCTCGTCGCCATCTACGAGATGGAGGGCGAGCGACTGGTCGGGCCGGCCGATTGATCCGCCCGGCCGCTCAACGCTTCAAGCGGGAGAGTTCGCTTTCCACTCTGCCCAGGGTCTTGTCGCTCCAAGCGGCGATTCGCCCCGTCAGCTGGCGGCGGACCCGGGCGACCGCGGCGGGCGTGACCGCGCCGAACTGCAGGCCCCAGGAATTGCGTATGTAGGTGACGGCGCCGGCGATTTGCCGGTCGGAGAGGGAAAGTCCGATGGGCGGCATCGCCCCGGGGAATCCCGGCGTGCCCTCCTTGCCGTTGAGGATGATGCGGACGGCCAGTTCGGGATCGGCCGCCACCCAGCGGGAGTCGACCAGCGAGGGCGCGACATTGGGCAGGCCCGTGCCCCCCTGCTGGTGGCAGGCGGCGCAGATCTGGAAGGTCACGCGGCCTTCGTCGTAAAGCGTCCGTTCCGGGGCGGTCAGGGGACGGGCGGAGGCGGCCCGGGCGCGGTCCTCGGCCTCCAGGTCCTGCAGCTGGCGGTAGAGGTTCTGCGCGCTGGCGCGAACCGTGGGTTCGGAATTCGTCACCAGGGGCTTGATTTCAGCGGCGGTCAACTTGGCCCCTCCGCGCATCGAGCGGCGGAAGCGGGGGGCGAAGTAATCCTCCATTCCGGAGACGATCGCGAGGCGCGCCCACCGGGGAAGATTGTCCTGGCCGCCCGCCCAGGCGACCCACTGGCCCACCTCCGCCGCATCGGCCCGGTGCACGACCGAGGCCGCCAGAAGGGAAAGCAGGAAGCCCGCCTGGGTGTCCGGCACGGTGGTGCCGCCGGCGGCCAGCCGCCGCACCATGCCGCCCTCCCGCCCGCCCAACCCAGTGACGAGCGCGGGCGCCAGCCAAGGATCGGACCCCTGGCGGGCCAGCAGCTTTTCCAGAAAAGGAAGGGCCTCCGGGCTGCGGTCAGACCCCAGCGTCAAGGCCAGCTGCAGATAGACATCGGGCGAGGGATCTTCCACAAGGCTCGCCAGCGCCCGGCGGGCAGCGGCGGCCTCTGGCCCGGCCAGAAAGCGCTCGTGCAGCCGCACGGCCGCCTGGCGCACCTTGCTCGACGGATCCTTGAGCAGGCCTTGCAGAAGCTCAAGCGAGGTCGCACCCAGACCGTCCAAGGTCCAGAGGGCCGCGACCCGGGCCGGATCCGGGCCATTCGAGCGGGCCAGTGCCTCCAGGGCGGGGACCGCCCCGGACCCGCCGCGCTCGACGATTTCCTGCTGGGCGGCCTCCCGCCACCAGGCGTCCGGGGAGCTCAGAAGCCCGGCCAGTCCCGCCGGGCTCATCCGGTCGAGACGGGGCTGGGCCGGATTGAGAGGCCGGCCTTCGTAGGTAATCTTCCAGATCCGGCCGAGACCGAACATCGGCTTGTCCAGGCCCCGGGCCAGCGTCTGCTCGTGGAGGTAGGAGGTGAGGATGTGATACTCCTCGAGCAGGCCGCGGTAGAAATCGAGGACGAGCAGGGAGCCGTCAGGCGGATTGACCAGCCCGACCGGGCGGAACCGGGTGTCGGTGGAGGTGAGGAATTCGCCGTGCGGATTGGCGTCGAAGGCGGTGATCCGCGCGCGGTCCTCCTGGAGGAGGTCGAGATGGATCAAGTTGCCGGAGGGCTCCGGCACGAAGACCTGGCCGTAAACGGCCGCGGGAAAATTACTGCCGCGATAGACCATCGAGCCGCAGGCGGCGGTGAACTCCTGGAGGGTACCGTCGTCCCGGATGCCGCCATTGGACTGGCCGAGCTCGGCCCGGCGATAGGCCCGGTTGAGGGCGGGCGTGGGATGGCTCGGCCAAACCACCTGGTCGTGGGCGATGTTGACGTTGGCCCAGGGAAAGACGGTGGCGTCGGGATTGCGCACGTTGTACGCGGGCGCGAAGAGGTCGGAGCGAAGCTGGTCGCTGTTGCGGGAGAAGAAAAGCCGGCCCCAGTCGTCCTGGCTGATGCCGAACTGCCCCCGCATCAGGACGGGCAGCCGCTCGGCGTGGCCGGAGCGGTAGCGGTAGTCGTAGACAAAGGAAATATCGTGCAGGAGGTTGTCCCGGCCCCAGAGGAGGCTGCCGGCGTCCTCGTCGCTGCCGGGCACGCCGAAATTCGATGCGATCAGGGTCTTCTCATCGCAACGGCCGGTGCCGTGGGCCTCGCGGGCGAACCAGAGGTTGGGCGGGTCGCCGATGACGACACCGTCGTGGACGATGGCGATGCCCCGGGGATGTTGCAGCCCGTCCAGCCAGTCGATCCGCCGGTCAAAATGGCCATCGTGGTGGGTCGAAACCAATTTGACGATGCGGGAGGTCGGCACCGAGGTGATGCCGCTGGCCAGGTCGGGGATGTCCTTGACCAGGCCGGAGTTGAAGGTCGTGAACTCCACCACCCAGAGGTTGCCCTCGAGGTCGTAGGCCGCCGCCACGGGGTCGTGCACCATCGGCTCGGCCGCTACCAGCTCGACCCGGTAGCCAGGCGCCAGTCGGAAGGTGGCCCGCTCCTGCTCCGGCGTCAGCACCGGATCGCGGACGATCTGGCGGGCCGCGGGCAAAGGGACCTGCGGGCCCTCCCCCAGGGTGTCGCCCATTTGCGCACGAACGGGGCCAGCGGCCAACGCGGCCGCGGCCAGGTAGAATGGCAACTTCCTCATAAAGACGAGAAGCGGCTCAGGCCGGCAAGGGCTTGCCCCTCGTCTCCGGCGCGGCCCAGATCACCAAGGCGCCGATCAGGTACACCAGGGTGATGGTCAGGCCCATGCGGGCGTAGCTCCCGGAATAATAGCCGACCAATTGTCCGGCGCCGATCGCGCCCACGGCCGCCAAGATGCGGCCAAAATTGTAGCTGATCCCCTGAGCCGTGGCGCGGATGCGGGTCGGAAACAGCTCGGGCAAATAGAGGGGGAGCCAGCCGTAGAAGGAGGCGGTCATCGCGCCGACCAAGAAGGCCAGCACCTTGAAGGAGAGGCCGTAGGTGGTCACGCCGTGAAACAAGGCCCAGCACAGCGCATAACTGGCGAGACAGAGGCCGCAATAGGCCGGACGCCGCCCCAATTTGCCGCAGAGGGCGCCGATGAAGCAGCCGATGATCGCGCCCACCGCCAGCAGCATGGTCGTCACCGCCTTGGCGGCGGGATCGGCTCCGTTGGTCAGCTTGTCCGCCCACAGCGGGATCCACTGCACCGATCCCCAGGTGCCGATGAGGACGACGGAGGCCAGGGTCACGGCCAAGGCCGTGTGCCGGAGGGCGGGATAGCGGAAGACCTCCCGCAGGGGATGGGAGTGGCCTTCCGCCGCCGCCACCGCCTCCTCCCAACGCGGGGACTCCGGCACGTAGAGGCGGATTAGGAAGGTAAGGATGGCCGGGGCGGCCCCGACCAGCATGAGCCAGCGCCAGGAGTTGCCCGTGACCGGGAAGCAGTAGGCGATCCAGCCGATCAACAGGTACCCGGCGTTGGCCGAAGCGCCGATGGCGCCGGCCAGCATCGGCCGGTGCCGCTCCGGCCAGGTTTCCATTACCAGGGCCACCCCCAGCGACCACTGCCCGCCCATACCCAGGGCGGCGATGACGCGGAAGACGGCGAGCTGCCAGGGCGCATGGGCAAAATAGCAAACCCCGGTGAAGACCGAATAAACCAGAATGCTGAAGGCCATGGCCCGGACCCGCCCGATCTTGTCGCCAAGCCAGCCAAAGACCACGCCGCCGGCGGCGGCGCCGATGAGAAAGAAGGCGGTCAGGTATCCCATCCACGCACCCACCTCGCGGTCGCCGCGCACAGCCAGCATCTGCTGGAGGGCGGGCCGGGCAATGAGGGGAAAGATCGCCTGCTCGACGCCGTCGAGCATCCAGCCGAGAAAGGCGGCGGAAAGGGTCAGCCAGCGGGCGGTGGCGTTGAGTTCCTGGGGCATCGTATTCACCTTATCCGGCCCGGGCCCCTTCCCGCGATGGAAATCGATTGCGGGCGGCCGCCGGGGGGCGGATAGTCCGAGGCGGCGACGCCAAATGCGAAAGTGACCATGCGGATGCGCGTCAGGTAACTATGCAATTACTTGCGACGGTGACCGCCCCGCGCGGGAAGCGGCAAGCTTTTTCCGCCCGGGCCGGCCGGCTTTTCTCTTGCGCGCGGATTTTCGCTATGTCACTGCATGGTTACTAATGCGACCGCTGAAGCTTGTCATTGACCTGCCTGCGCATCCTGCGGGAGTCGCCGCCCTCCGCCAGCTGGGGGTCGAGGTCATCTGCACCGAGCCGTCCAGCCCGCATCCGCCCGCCCACGCCCTGGACCCGGCCCGGGCGGCCGGCGCCGCCGGCCTGCTCTGCTATGCCGCCCCGACCAACCTGGAGGAGCTTCCCGACCTGCGCTGGATCCAGGTTTCCTCCACCGGCTATGAACAGCTGCTCGGGCTGAACTTGAACGAGCGGAAGATCCGGGCGACGATCGCCCGGGGCTGCTGCGACCCCCAGATCGCGGAATGGAACCTCGGCATGATGGTGAACCTGGTCCGGGACGTCCCGCGGATGATCCGCAACCAGGCGGCGGCCGTGTGGGACAAGACCCCCTTCCAGGGGGAGATCCGCGGCCGGACGGTGGGATTCTGGGGCTACGGCGGCATCGGGCGGGAGACGGCCCGGCTGGCCCGCCAATTGGCCATGAAAGTCCACGTGCTCACCCGGCACGGCGTCCGCCCCCGCACCGACATCTACGCCGTCGCCGGCACGGGCGATCCGGAGGGCAAGCTGCCCCACCGGGTCTTCACCGCTGGGCAGGAGCTGGAATTCCTCGCCGGGCTGGATTTCCTGGTGCTGGCCCTGCCCCTGACCCGCGCCTCCGAGGGCGTGATCGGCGAGCGGGAGCTCCGGGCCCTGCCCCGCACCGCCTACCTCCTCAATCCCTCGCGGGGTAAGATCGTGCAGGAGGCGGCGCTGCTCCGGGCCCTCGACGAGGGCTGGTTCGCGGGCGCAGCGCTCGACACCCATCATCACTATCCCCTGCCCCCCGCCCCCCCCATGTGGCGCAACCCCCCGGCGATAGGGACCCCGCACAAGGCCGGCGGCGGCTACACGCCGCCCTTCGCCGAACGCCTCTGGGACCTGCTCGGGCAAAACGCCGCGCGCTTCGCCGACGGGCGCCCCCTCCTCAACGAGCTCACCCCCGCCGAGCTGGCCGGCCAATGACCGCCGACTCGGCGCCCGCCGCCAGACACTTTGGTGCGGCCCGGCGCTGGGGCCGGGTCATGCCGGTCCTGCTCGTCACCTACAGCCTGGCCTACCTCGACCGGGCCAACTTCGGCCTGGCGGCGGCGGCCGGCATGGCCCGGGATCTCCGCCTCACGCCCGGCATGCTCTCGGCCATCGGCTCGTTCTTCTCCCTGGGTTATTTCCTCTGCCAGATGCCGGGCGCGATGTACGCGGAGCGGCGCAGCGTCAAGAAGCTGGTCTTCGTCAGCCTCATCCTGTGGGGAGCCTGCGCCACCCTGAGCGGGATCGTGCGCGACCCCCGGACCCTTCTCGCCGTCCGCTTCGCCCTCGGCGTCATCGAGGCCGCCGTTTTCCCCGCCCTGCTCATCTACGTCGCCCGCTGGTACGTCCGCGGCGAGCGCTCCCGCGCCAACACCATCCTGATCCTGGGCAACCCCCTGACCGTGGTGTGGATGTCGGTCATATCCGGCTACCTGATCCAGGCCTTTAATTGGCGCTGGATGTTCATCCTCGAAGGGATCCCCTCCATCCTCTGGGCCTGCGCTTGGTGGATGCTGGTGCGGGAGCGCCCGGGCGATGCCCCCTGGCTCTCGGCCGAGGAGAAGCGCGGCCTGGAGGCGCAATTCGCGGCCGAGCAGAGCGGGGTGCGAAAAATCCCCAACTACCGGGCGGCCCTCCGCTCCCGGCCCGTCATCCTTCTCAGCGTCCAGTTCTTTTTCTGGACGCTGGGAGTCTTCGGCTTCGTCCTCTGGCTGCCCACGATCCTAAAGGAGGGCCGAACCATGGGCATGGTCGAAACCGGGTGGCTTTCCGCCGTGCCCTATCTGATCGCCGCCGTCGCCATGGTCGCAGTGTCGTATTTTTCGGACAAGTCGCTCCACCGCCAGCGGTTCGTCTGGCCGAGCCTGGCCCTCAGCGCGCTGGCCCTCTACGGCTCATGCCTGATCGGACCCGCCCATTTCTGGGTCTCCTTCACGCTGCTGGTTGTGGCCGGCGCCGCCATGTACGCGCCCTATGGGCCCTTCTGGGCCCTCGTGCCCGAACTCCTGCCCCAGAACGTGGCCGGCGGGGCAATGGCCCTGATCAACAGCGTGGGGGCCTTCGGCGCCTTCGTGGGGGCTTTTGGCGTCGGCTACCTCAACGCCATCACCGGCGGTCCGACCGCCTCGATCACCCTGATGGCGGTCGCGCTCGCGCTCGCCGCCGGCCTGATCGGGTTCGTGCGCTAGGCGCTCAATCGAGCAGCCGCTCGCCCCGAGTGTAGCGTTTCACCTCCGCCGGATCCAGGCCCAGGCCCAGGCCAGGGGTCGACGGGATCGGCAGCATGCCGTCGGCGTCGAGCTTCCAGCCCCCCGCCGCAATGGCGTCGATGAAAGGGGAGCCGGTGAGGTACTCCACCAGGTCGGTGGCGGGAAAGGCCGAGGCCAGCTGCAGGTCCGCGGCCAGGCCAACCGCCGTGTTCCAGCCGTGGGGGATCAGCTTGATTCCGCGATCCTGGGCCATGTGTCCGATCCGGCGCATCTCGCTGATTCCGCCCACCTTGGTCGCGTCCGGCTGCACGATGTCAAAGGCGCCGGCGGCAATCCAGGGCTGAAAGGACTGACGGCGGGTCAGGACCTCGCCGCCGGAAATGGGAACCAGCGAGCGCTTGCGCAGTTCGACGAAATCGGCGAGCGAATCCGGTGGCAGGGCTTCCTCAAACCAGTCGACACCATAGCCCGCGAGCATGTCAGACGTGCGGATGGCCCACTTGAGCCCCTGGGGCCAGAAGGCATCGCTGGCGCCGGCATCCACCATCAGGCGAGAATCGGGCCCGACGGCCTCGCGCGCCGCCTTGACGATGGCCTCGTCCAGAGCCGGGCTCTTTTTGCCGAAGGGTCCCCAGCCGATCTTGAAGGCGCGGAAACCCTGGGCCCTGACCGACCGGAGGTGCTCGGAGAGGGCCGCCGGCTCCTGCATGAGCAGCGAAGCGTAGGGGCGGACCCGAGTCCGGTAGGTGCCGCCCAAGAGGCGGCCGATCGGCTGCTTCGCCGCCTGGCCGAGCAGGTCCCAGAGGGCGATGTCGACCCCGCTGATCGCGTGGGTGATGGAGCCGCCCCGCCCCAGCCAGAAGGTGCTCTGGTGGAGCTTCTCGCTCACCCGCTCGGGCTCGAGCGCGTTTTCACCGCGATAAAGCGGCTCCAGGACCTGCAGGGCCGCGCGGACCAGGCCGTCGTTGGCAAAAACGCTGCCGAGGCCGGTCAGGCCCTCGTCGGTGTGGACCGCGACCAGCGTATGCACGCAGTCGTCCGGCCGCAATTCGTTGGTCCAGCCCCCTTCGGGGGTGGCGCCGCGGAGACCGGCGCATTTGATTTCGGTGATTTTCACGGGAAGGATCAGGCCGTCAGCGCGCCGGCTTGCGACCGAAGAAGAGCTTGGCCGCCGGCCGGAAGGCCACGCGGGCATCGAGGGGAAAGATCGGTCGCGGGCATTTGGTGTGGCCGAGGCGGGGCAGATTTGCGCTCGAGGAGCCGTCGGCGTCAACATTCACCATCGTGCACCAGTCGCGAAACATGTGCGGTTCACAGTTGGGCGACTTGACCACGACCATGTCGAAATCCCGCGGATCCCGGCCATGGGCGAGGAACAGCGCCCGGTCGTAAAGGCTGACGGGGCGGCTGATCGCGATGAGCGTGATCGACCCAACGTCGATGACCGCGGTTGGACCCGAATACCACTTGTCGCGGAAGCTTTCGCTCAGGAAGGCGCCGTCGGAGAGCATGCGCACGGTGCCCTTGATCGGGAGCGGGCGAAACCGCCGGCGGTCCAGGGCCCCGCCCACCTTGGTCCGGACGGTCTTCCCGACCCCGGCGGCGAAAGCGGCGCGGACGGCGGCGGGGTCGACGATCGGGATCAGGGCTTTGCCCGCATAGCCGGTGCGGACCAGCTCGCGCAGGATCTCGTTGCTGTCCCCGGAGGCGCCCGAGCTGGTGGCGTCGGCCGCATCGACCATGGCGACCGTGCCCTTGGTCCGGGCGGCAATGCGCACGCTTTCCGCCACGCTCGTGAGGGGCACCTGCATCTTCTCGTGGTAGCGCCAGAATTGCCGGGCGATCCGGATAGCGTCGCGACTGGACCGGGCGGGATCGCCGTCGGTCGTGACGATGCTGTAGGACTGGAGCTCCGGGACGTCGGTGAAGGGATTGCCGATGTACATACCGGCAATCAGGCCACCGGGGCTGGCTTCGATCGCCTGGGCGGCACGGATGCAGCGCCCAAAAAGGCCGGTCTTGGTGATGAGTTCGTCCCCTCGCACCAGGGCCGGGATCGCCACTTTGGCCGTCACCGGGCGCGCGCCTTCAAAGAGGATGCGCAAAAGCAGTCGGCCAGCCCGCTCCCCGGTCTCGAAGAAGTCGACGTGCGGATAGGTGTGAAACATCGCATGCCCGTCGCACATCTCCAGCATCCGGTCGGTCGGAATCCCGTGCAGGTCGGTCGAGATGACGATGGGAACCCCCTCGCCCACCAAACGGCGGGTGGCGGCCAGCAGATAGCCCTCCGGATCGTCCTCGTCCTCCGCGGCCATGGCCCCATGCATCGAAAAATAGACCCCTTCCACCGGCAGCGCGGCCTTGACCGCGGCCAGGAATTCACGGGCGATGCGGCGAAAGGCGGCTCCGGCCAGCGTGCCGCCGGAGGTGATTTGACGGGCGGCGTAAGCCGGAACCACCCTCACTTCTCTCCGGGTGGCGAAGGCGGCCAGGGCCCCTCCGATCTCACTGCGCCGGGGACGGTGGTAACGGACAATTTCTTCGCCGCGGGTCACGGCAAAATCCTCGTATCGGCTCAGCACCGGGTTGAAGGTGGATACCTCCTGCTTGCACTCGGCGACCAGGATGCGGCAAGGGCGTAGCATAGGAGTAACCAAGTGGTTCATTTGTCGATTTGCTGTCAAGTTTTTCCTTGCTGAATGGCGGAGCCGTGAACTGTTTGGTTACCGTTGCCGTGCCGTCCCTTTCCGCCATGAGATATCCAGGCCTCTGCCTGCTCGCCCTGCCCTTGCTGTCCCCCGCCCTCCGGGCGGAATACGGGGACCGGCCCTGGGAGGGCGCGCAGGTGGCGCTGCCCTTCGCCCGGCATCCCGTGCCCTCCCCCGCGCTGAGCCCGGGGCAGGAGCAGGCCACCTTCCGCCTGCCACCCGGGTTCGCCATCGAGCTGGTGGCGGCCGAGCCGCTGGTACACGAGCCCGTCGCGGCCGCCTATGACCGGGAAGGCAATCTCTGGGCGGTGGAATTCAGCCAGTTCAACGCGGGCATGATCCGGGACCTGCCCGCCCTGGCCGCCGGGGCGAAGGCGGCCGATGTGCCTTCCTGCAAAATCGTCAAATTGGAATCGAGCCGCCACGACGGGCACCTGGACCGTCGGGTCGTCTGGCTGGAAGGGCTGCATGGGGCCAAGGGCATCGCCGTCGTCCGGGACGGACTGCTCATTTCCGACCCGCCGAATCTCTGGCTCGCCCGGGACTTGCACGGCAGCGGCCGCTGCGACGACCGGCGGCTGCTCCTGAACAACTACGAGGCGTGGTCGGACCCGGAGGAGAGCGGCAGCCTGCTCTGGGGCCGGGACAACATCTTTCACGACATCGACTTCTCTTACGACTACCGTTACCGCCACGGAACGATGGAGCGGCTGCCCGTGCCCATCCGCGGGCAATTCGGCATCACCCAGGATGACTACGGCCGGCTTTTCTATTGCCGGAGCATGGACCACCTTCATGGCGACTTTTACAACCCCGCCTACAGCCTGCGCAACGGCAACGTTCCCCAGGTACCCTGGGTCAACGCCCCCGTCGCCCGCAGCGAGGAGGTCTGGCCCAGCCACCCGAACATCACGAACCGCGGCTACCGAGTCGGCCTCCTGGGCCAGCGCATGGACGGGGTGAGGCCGGACGGCACCCTGCTTGAGTTTACGGCCGCCTGTTCGCCGCTGATTTACCGTGGAGCCAACTTCCCCGCAGAATTTTACGGCAACGCCTTCGCGCCCGAGCCGGTGGGAAACCTAGTCAAACGCGACCTCCTGCAGGAGTCGCGGGGCCGCCTCGAGGCGGTCGCCGCCTACCACGGGAAGGAGTTTCTCACCTCGACCGACACGCGGTTCCGCCCCGTCGCCTTGCTCAACACCCCGGACGGGGCCCTCCTTATCCTCGACATGTACCGCGGCATCATCGAGGAGTACCACTACATCACTTCCTATCTCCGGGACCAGTCGCTCGCCCGCGGGTTGGACAAGCCCCTTTTCGGGCCCGGACGCATCTGGAAGGTCACCTACCCGGGCCGGCAACGGGAGCAGCCAAGCCCGGCGTTGGACCGCCTGAGTGGCCCGGAACTGGCCGCCCTCCTCGGATCCCCCGACGGCTGGTGGCGCGACCTGGCCCAGCAGACCCTGGTCGAACGCGGCGGCAGCGATGCCATCCCCGCCCTGAACGGCCTGGCCCGGCAGGCGCCCAATCCAGCCACCCGGGTCGCCGCCCTGTGGACCCTGGACGGCCTGGGCGCGACCACGGCCGATCTCCTTCGCCAGGCCTTGGCCGACCCTTCGCCCAAAGTTCGGGCCGCCGCCGTCCGCCTCCATGAGCAGGGGCTGGTCGGCCCTGGCGCCGGCTCCTGGCTCCGCCAGCTGGAAGCCGTCCGGCAGGATCCCGCCACCGAGGTCCAGGTCCAGCTTGCCCTCACCCTCGGGCAATCGCCCTCGCCGGCCGCTGCCGACGCTCTCCTGGCCCTTGTCCTGGCCGCGCGGGACAATCCCGATTTGCCCTCGGCCGTCGCCACCGGCCTGGCCGGGCGCGAGTTTCCCTTTTTTCAGCGCCTGGCCGCCCAGCTCGACCCCCGCGACCCGCGGCCCGAGATCGCCGACATGCTCAAAATTCTGGCGACGGCGCTCGTCCATGCCGGCGATCCGGAGCAGGTGCGCCACCTCCTGGCCGCCATCGGCGCGGGCAGCAGCCTGCCCCGCTGGGCCCGCCTCAAACTCCTGGATGGATGCGAACCGCTCCTGACCCCGGCCTTCCGCCGCTCCGTCGGTCCGAGACGCCTGCTGCACGCGGCCGCGCTCGACCCCCTCGCCGCCCTGGCGGACGCCGAAATCGGGGGCGCCGCCCGCACCTTGCAGCAAGGCCTGGCGCGGGAGGAGGAGAAGACCCGGCAGCGCGAGGCCAAGGTCCGCCCCCTCACGGCTGACGAGCTCGGACGCTACGAGCAGGGCAAGGCCACTTTCCAGATTTGCGCCGCCTGCCACCAGCCCGGTGGCACCGGCCTGCCGAATGTGGCCCCTTCCCTGGTCGACTCACGCTGGGCGAGCAGCTATCCGGAGATTATGATTCGGATCATTCTTTGCGGCAAGGAGGGCACGCCGGGCTTCTCCGCCTCCATGCCGCCGATCGGGGGCACCCTGAGCGACCAGCAAATCGCCGGGGTTGTGACTTACGTGCGCAACTCCTGGGGCCTGCATGAAGGCGCGGTCGACGCCGCGACTGTCGCCCGGGTGCGCGCGGCCGTGGGCGACCGCCAAGCCGCCTGGCACGACGCCGAGCTCCGGCGGGTCGAAGGCTCGATCGCCCTTCTCGGCCAGGACACCTTCGCCGCCCGCCCCCGCCGATGAAGCCGGTCCTTGCCCTGAAGGTCCGGGCTGTCCGCCTCTGGCCGGTCTTGACTCTCCTGACGAGCGCCGCGCTCGCCCAAACGGCGACCGACAACGTCGTCCAGGTTCCGGAAGTCGTCGTCAACGGCGCCCGACCGCCCTCCGACGCCATGGGCACGACTCGGGTCGACCTTCCGCCGGAAACGGAGGCGCCCATTGGCTCCTGGGAGGCGCTGAGCCGGACTGTGGCCAACCTCCATATTGCCGCAAGCGGCGCGGATGGCTACGGCGCCCTTTTTGCCCTGCGCGGACTGGCCAACACTCCCTACTTCAGCGAACCCGCGGTCACGGTCTATTTTGCCGACATTCCGCTGCCGAGCAGCTTCACCTATCCAGGCGGTCTCTTCGGCTTCAACGCCGTGGCCGTCTTCCGGGGCCCCGAAGGCACGCAATTCGGGCGAGCGACCGATGGCGGGGTGATCGTCTTCAGCCCGACCGACACCGGCACGGCCGCGGGGGGGGAGGTTCTGGCCGGCTTCGGCAGCTACGATGCGCGGCAGGGGGCGGCCACCGTCCACACCTCCACAGCTGGCTCCGCCGACGCCGAAGTGGCCACCTCCTACAACGCCCGCCATGGCTACATCACCAACGAGCAGATCGGCCTGCGGGTCGACGACCAGGAAAACGAGAATGTCTTTGGCCGCTTCCGCCTCCGGCCGGCGCCGGGCGACGAGCTCACGCTCGAGGTTCTCGGTACCCGCGGGCGCGACGGGGCCCAGCCGCTGGTGCCGATCGGCGGACCTCTCTTCACCGTCGAGCGGGCCAAGGAGGGCGTGACCGCTCTGGACAGCACCGGCGCCGGCTTCAAGGGCGCCTTTGCCCTGCCCGCTTCCGCCCTTCTCACCACCGTGACCAGCTTCACGGACTGGCAGATGAACCCCTATCAAAGCTTTCTCGTCCTGCCGCCCCCCCTGGAAAACCAAATCATCCAGGACCAGAAAAGCTGGAACGAGGAGCTTCGCCTCCTGAGCGACCCCCGCGCGGCCGTCCGCGGCAGCCTGGGGGCCTGGCTCTCCAAGGGCACCACCACCAACGCGGTCAATCGCGCCATCCCCGGCCTGTTTCCGATCGAGGTGTCCTCCTTCGAGCAGGGGAGCGAATCCGCGGCGGTTTTCGGCGAGGCCGCCTTCACCCCAGCGTCGGCTTGGGAAGTTACGGCCGGACTTCGCGCCGAGACCGACGCGAAAAACTTTGTGCGGCACGAACAAGTGCCGACGGCCGGCCTGACCTACGTCGGCGAGGGCCGTTATGACGGCCTGCTGCCCAAGGTGGCCCTGACCTGGTCGGCCACCCCCGACAGCCATGCCGAGGCCTCCATCGCGATGGGTCTGCGGCCCGGCGGTTTCGCGTCCTACACCGACAATCCCGCGCTCATCCCCTTCGCCAGCGAACATTCCACCGCCTACGCCCTGGGCTGGGACTCCGCCTTCGCCCAGCACACCTTCAATCTCGCGCTCCGGGTCTTCTACGACGCCATCACCAACCTGCAGATTGAGCGCTCCTTTTCCGCCACCGACTATTTTGTCGCCACCGCGCCCCGGGCCCATTCCGCCGGGGGCGAAGTCGAGGCGCGCTGGCATCCCTCGCCGGCATGGACCGTGGCGGCCACCGGCGGCTGGACCGATGCCAAGCTCGATGCCTTTCGCTCTCCGGTCACGGGGGTGGACGAATCGGGCCAGCAGGCCCCGAACGCGCCGCGCTTCAACGCGGACCTCGAAGTCACCTACCGACCCGGGCACGGGTGGTTCGTGGCTGGCCAGCTCGCGGCGGTGGGCCAGACCAACTACGACGAGCTCGGCACGCCCAAGTACATCCAAGGCGCCTACGCCCTGCTCGCGGCCCGAACCGGATACGAGACCGAGCATTGGGCCCTCACGGTCTACGGCGAAAACCTGGCCAATCGGGGCTATTACGAGCTGATCATTCCCGGCGTGAACAGCGCCAACCCGGGGGCGCCCCGCACCTTCGGGGTCGAGGCGACGCTCAAGTTCTGAGGGGGGAGGCGACGCTTCGGCCTCGCTTCCCGAGCCGGAGCAACCGCGACAGGGCCGCCCACGTCGACGCCCTTTCCGCTCGGGCCGTCAACGCACCGCGTGGATCCTGGCTTGGTCGTAATAGAGACCCAAGGTGTCGACCAAAAAGCCGCGAAATGCCGTCAGGTCGAGCGCGCCGGAGTGGCGGTAGAGGACCTGGCCTCCGGGCGCGATCACCAGAGTGCAGGGCAGCGCGCCCTGCCAGTGCGGATCAAGGGCACGGCCGAAGCCATCGGTGTCGGTGCCCGTGTAATAATAGGAGTCGGTCCGCCGGCCCTGGGCGGTCACGGCCGGCATGGCTGGCTCCGGCACCGCGGCGTGGTGCTTCTCCAGGAAGCGCTTTACCGCGGCTTTTTCCTTGGGGTCGTCCAGGCTGATGGTGATGAGATCGAAGGGCCGGGTGGAGAAACGACGGGCGAGCGAGACCAAGCCGGGGAATTCCTCGACGCAAGGAACGCACCAGGTGGCCCAAACGTTGATCACCCGCAGCCTCTTGCTATCGTTGCGCGCCAGGGCGGCCACGCCGGCGTCGTCGATCGGATCGACTCTCACCGGCTCGCGGTCCCAGCGCTCCTCCGACTCGGCCACATCCGTCGCCTTCAGCTTCCATTTGGTCGAACAGCCCAAAGCCAGGGTCACCGGCACGTCGACCGGGCGGCCGGCGAGCAAGGCGGCGATGGCATCGGGGGCGTCCCGCCGGGTCACGCTCGCCGGGTCGGGCAGACGGGAGTTGTCGAAACGGCCCTTGTAGCGCAGCCGGCGCGCGCGGTCGAAGATGAAGACCTCCGGCGTCGCTAGGCAGCCGTAGGCCATGGCGGTGACCTGGGTGTCGCCGTCATAAAGGTAGGGAAACTTGAAGCCGCGGTCCCGGGCGTAGAGTTTCATCTCCTCGTAGCCGTCGTTGTACTTGCTGTAGCCGAGCTCCTCCACCCGCAGGGCCTCGGGGGCGTTGGGATTGATCGCCACCACGGCCAGCCCCTTTTTCCGCATCTCCGCGACATAGGGAAGCAGGCGAGGCTCGATCGCGTGCGAAACGGGACAATGATTGGAGAGGAAGGCCACCATCAGCAGCGGCGCGTCCTTGAAATCGGCCAGGGTGTAGGTCTTGCCGTCGATGCCCAGGAGGGAGAACTCCGGCGCGGGGTCGCCGATCTTCAGGATATGGGCGCCAGGCGGGAGGCCGTCGTGCAGCAGAGCGTTGGAGGCGAAGTCATCCGCGGCCGAGGCCGGGGAGAGAAAGCGTCCGAGGCAGAGGGCCATGGCCGAGGCCAGTCCGATCCAAGGTGAGGTTTTCAACTATTCCCAATTTGGTTACTTCGGGTCGTTGAAGCAACCTCTTTGCGCTGCCGCGGCGGCGGAGAACCTAGCGCAGGTAGAGGTTTCGGCCCTCCACCAGGGCCTTCATCTTCAGGTCGGCGACCGATCGCTTCAGCATCCAGAATCCGCAATCGGGATGGACCCAGCGGATTCGGCCAGGGCCGGCTTTCTTTTCGGCGGCTTCGATGCGGGCCGCCACTTCCCCGGGGGTTTCGATGTGGTTGACCTTGATGTCGATCACGCCGATGCCGAGGTCGATTTTCGGCGAGATGTCGCGCAGCGCCTCGAGGTCGGAGGCGGGGCGATGGGCCAGCTCGAGCACAAGATGGTCGGTGTGGAGGGAGTTGAGAAAGTCGACCAAAGCCCGCCACGATCCGCGCTGGATCGACTGGCCGCCGTAGTTGCCGAAGCAGAAGTGGACGGCCCGCTCCATCCCCGGATCGGCCGCGTCCAGGACAAGGTTGATGGCGCGGGCGGCCAACGGGCCGTCGGCCGGATTGCCGGGGATGTTGGCCTCGTCGACCTGCAGGCAGGCGCAGGGCAGGCCCCGCACCTGCTCCGCCAGAACCTCGGCCACGGCCAGGGTCAGGCGCTCGAAATTGCCATAATGGCGGTCGAGCAGGGTCCGGGCCAGCATGTAGGGGCTGGTAACCGTGAATTTGAACGGCCCGCCGGTGATGTCCGCGGCCCGGCGGCAGTCGGCCAGCAGGTTGAGCGATCCCTCCCCGAGCGGCCCGACGACAATGCCGGCCGGCTTGCGGCGGAACTTCATCGCCGCCAACCGGGAAAACTCCTCCCCGGCGCCGCGACCCACGGTGCCGGATATGCCCGCCATCGGCCGGATGAAATACTCGATCATGCCGTTGGTGTCGGGGTGGTTGACGTCGAAGCGGTAGAGCTCGCCGTCGGTCGGAAGGTCGATCCCCGCGCGGCGCTGGAGATCGACGATGACCCGGGTGGCGTCGATCACCGCCTGCTCGCTTGGCAAGGCGACGAGCCAGTCTGGCACCGGATAGGAGCCCACCGTGGTGGTGAGGATGCGGGGAGAGTTGGGCGGCGGGGCGTATTTCATGGGGAGGGAGTGGATTCGGACCGGGGCAGGATTTCGCCCAGCACGGAAAGGTGGTAGTCGTCCGGCATGCGCATCGTGCCGCGCAGCCAGAGCACCGCCCGCTCCGGCCCGCCCCAGCGTGGGACGACGGGGCGGATGTTGTCGGCGGCCGAGTCCCGGGTCAGGGCAGTCCAAGACCAGCTTCGGCCCCCATCCGCGGTGGCGCCCTGGAAGATCTCCCAGTGGCGGCGTCCATCGGCCGCGCTGAGCAGGGGCAGGCCGGTGCGAGGGTCGGCGTCGGTGGAAATGACCACGCATGAGGAGTCCCGCGGATCCAAGGCGATCAGGCCGGTGCAACTGTCGCCCGGGACGAGGTGCACGCGGCTGCCAGCAAAGGCGATCTCGTGGTCGGACCAGGCCGCGCCGGTCCAGCGCGCCAGGCGGTAGCGATGATCCGCTCCGCGATTCGGCCGGCCCGCGAGATTCTTCTGCACGGCATAGCCGACGAAAGGCCGGCCGGCGTCGTCCACCTCCACTCCGCAGATCCAGGCGACGTCGTCTGGGCCGGCCTGGAAAATCCTGGTGCCGGAGCCGGCGGCCGCGTCGCGGGGGAATCGGCCGTCCCGGATGGGCAGATCGAAGAGGGCGTTGCCGAACGCGCTTTGGTGGCCGAGATTGTAGACGAGGTGGATGGTGGAATCGGCGTCGGCGGCGTATTTGGCGTAGGGGAGATAATCTTTCCCCCAGGCGAGATCCGGCGCGCCGGGGCCCGCGCGCCCCACCTTGAGGAGGGAGCCGCCGATGGACCAGGTTTCGCCGCGGTCGTCAGAGCTGATCCAGGAGGGCATCTGGAGGGAGCCGAGGCCGCGGAAGAAGCAGAAGAGCCTGCCCTGCCCGCGGTTGGCGCCGGGGAGGAAGGCCAGGTTGGGGCAGGCGGCTCGCGAGCCCGGGGTCAGCATCACCGTTCTCTCGGCAGACCACGATCCGGCGCCGGGCGACCAAGACCGGAGGTACAGTTTCGCCTCCACCCCGTGCAGGGCGTAGACGGCGAGGACGCGGCCGTCCGGCCAGGCGAGGAGCGCGGGGGCGTTGTGATCTTCCTTCCAAGCATGCTTTTCCACCGGTGTTCCGGCGTGATGGAGAACCGACCGGCGAACGGCTCCCGCCGCCGGATCATAGCAGGCGACCTCGACGTTGCCCGCCCGGTCCGGGTCCCTCCCGCCGGTGGCGACGGAGCCGGCGAAGATCCGCCCCGCCGCGACGACCACCCGTGGATCCTGCAGCCAATTCCAGCCCCCGTCGTCGTTGAAAACGATCACGGCGGGAGCCGCGGCCGCGGCCAATGCGGTCAGGAGGAGCAGCGCGGAAGCCCGGAATGCGGCCATCAGTGAGTCACTCCAACCCACAGCCGAATCGCAGCAGTGGCCAGCCCGAAAAGTCTTGCCGGGAGTTTAATCGATGTAACTCTTTAGTTAGTTTCCCTGCCTGCCATGAATCGCGACGACTTTGCCCTCAATCCGGCCGATTACGGGCTGCCGACGCGGGAGGAGCTGCAGGCCCTGCGTATCTGGGACGGCCACTACCATGGCTTTCTCTCCAATGAGGGCGGCTATGCCGCCGGGCACAGCCGGATGATGCACTACGCCGAGCGCATGGGCGTCGAGCGGGTGATCGCCCTCGACATCGGCGGGGTCCTCGAGAAGGAAGGGCAGATGGAGGTCATCCCCGAGCGCGATGCCGTCCAGCTCCGCATCCTGGAGGAGCAGCGGGATAGGGTCTCCGGCATCGTCCGGATCGCAGCCTGCGAGCCGGAGAAAAGCTGCGCCAAGATGGAGAAATGGATCCGTCACGGGCCCTGCATTGGAATCAAGTACAACGGCGGCGACCGCGACGGCCTGACCTGCGCCCATCCCAACAATTTTCCCATCATCAGCCTGGCCCGGGAACTGAACGCGGTCGTCTACATCCACACCTGGCTCAAGGTCGGCGGCGAGCCCCGCCGGTGGGGCGCCGGCAACTTGCCCGGCGAGAACACGCCGATGGATGTGGTCGAGCTGCACCGTCACTTTCCCGATGTCCCGTTGATCTGCGGCCACAGTGGGGGCGATTGGGAGATCGGCGTCCAGGTGGTGCGGCCGCACCGGAACATCTATTTCGAGTTCGCCGGCTCCGACTCCCACTCCGGCCAGGTCGATTTCGCGGTCAAGGAATTGGGCGTCGACCGCATCACCTGGGGCGGACACGGCCCGTCCCGCTCTTACGCCACGGAGCTTTCCAAGGTGCTGGACGCCAACCTGACCTTCGCCCAGCGCCGTCAGATCCTGGGCGGTAACTACCGCCGACTGGCCGAAAAGATCTTCCACCAAAAAGGTTATTCGATGGCCAGCCGGTGGGGCGTGGCCTGACGCCCGCCTATGAACCCTCTCCGTTTTCTCGGGACCATTCTCGTCCTCGCCGCGACCGCCGGCCCGGCCGCCGCCGGCCCGGCCCCAGCCGAATCCCGGCCTCTGGGCTTTTCCTCCGGCAACGCCAAGCGGCAGCAGGCGCTCGAGCAGGCGTTCGACGCCAAGATCGACCCGGCGGACCTCCGCCGCTGGCTGGAGCTCATGTCCTCCGAGCCCAACCATGTCGGCACGGCCAAGGACAAGGCCAACGCCGACTTCATGCTGGCGCAGTTCCGGTCCTGGGGCTGGGACGCGCACATCGAGACGTTTTACTGCCTTTATCCCACTCCGCTCACACATGCCCTCGAGCTGGTTGCACCCGTCCATTACACGGCGCAGCTGACCGAGCCGCCCGTGGCGGGCGACCGGACATCCACCCAGGTGGCCCAGGAGCTGCCCGCCTACAATGTCTACGGCGCGGACGGCGACATCACGGCCGAGTTGGTCTACGTCAACTACGGCATGCCGGAAGACTATGAGGCACTGGCGCGGCTGGGCATCAGCGTCAAAGGCCGCATCGTCCTCGCCCGCTATGGGGTGGGCTGGCGCGGCCTCAAACCCAAGCTCGCCTACGAGCATGGCGCCGTCGGCTGCATCATCTACAGCGATCCGCACGAGGACGGGTACTTTCGGGGCGACGCCTATCCCGACGGGCCGTGGAAAGGCCCGCACGGGGTGCAGCGCGGCTCCGTCCTCGATCTGCCTGTCCGCCCCGGCGACCCGCTCACCCCCGGCATCGGCGCGACCAAGGACGCCAAGCGGCTCACGATCGCCGAGGCCAAGACCGTGCTCAAGATCATGGTCATGCCGATCGCCTACGCCGAGGCGCAGCACCTGCTGGCTGCCCTGGGCGGACCGGTTTCGCCCGAGTCCTGGCATGGCGCGCTGCCCCTCACTTACCGCGTTGGACCGGGGCCGGCCAAGGTGCGCATGCAGATCGCCTCGGATTGGAGCCTCAAGCCGGTCTACGACGTCATCGCGACGCTGCGCGGCTCGGAATTTCCCGACGAGTGGGTCATCCGCGGCAACCACCACGACGGTTGGACCTTCGGGGCCTACGATCCGCTCTCGGCCAACGTCAGCATGATGGCCGAGGCCCAGTCGATCGGCCGGCTGGCCGGGACCGGCTGGCGACCCAAGCGCACCCTGGTCTATTGCGGCTGGGATGGAGAAGAGCCGGGAATGCTGGGCTCGACCGAGTGGGCGGAGGAGCATGCCGACGAACTGAGGCAAAAGGCCGTCCTGTACCTGAATTCGGATTGCTACGGCCGGGGCTGGCTGAACATCGGCGGCAGTCAGGAGCTGTCCCATTTCGTCAACCAGGCGGTGGACGGGGTTCGCGATCCCGAGACGGGGGCCTCCCTGGGCGAGCGGTGGCAAGCGGCCGAACTGGTGGCGGGGTACGCCAAGGGGGGA
>Ga0302319_10005378_pt1 | contig 25749 bp, 16 predicted proteins | sample Bog_T0_2_FD_203319 | JGI IMG/M metagenome (GOLD analysis project Ga0302319, IMG submission 203319) | Peat permafrost microbial communities from Stordalen Mire near Abisko, Sweden - Bog_T0_2 | ecosystem: Environmental > Terrestrial > Soil > Wetlands > Peat | place: Sweden: Abisko, Stordalen Mire...
CTCGACGTCGGTGAGTTTCAGCGTCTTCGAAGTCACCGCGAGGGCCATGATCGGCGCATCGGCGGGGTTGAACTTGGCGTACGTCGGCGGCGTGGGAAGATCGTTCGGCAGCACGTTGCCGGCCGCATTGATCGCCGCCTGGACCTCCTGTTCCGCCACGTCGAGCCCGAGGTCGAGGCTGAACTGCAGGGTGATGACCGAGGCGCCCGCGGAACTCGCGGAGGTCATCTGGTTGAGGCCTGGCATCTGGCCGAACTGCCGCTCGAGGGGCGCCGTCACGGACGAGGTCATCACCTCGGGGCTGGCCCCCGGATAAAAGGTCTGCACCTGAATGGTCGGGTAGGCCACCTCGGGCAGCGAGGAGAGCGGCAGGTAGCGGAACGCAAACAGTCCGCTCAGCAGGATCGCGACCATCAACAGGGAGGTCGCGACCGGCAAACGGATGAACAGACCCGACGGGTTCATGCACCCGAGCCCACGGCGAGGCTCACGGCGAGCCTCCCGACGACTGCTGGCTGGGCGGCGGCCGGTCCCGCCGCGGCTTGGTGCCGCCCGGTGACTGACCATCTCCCTGTGTCGGGGAGTCTCCCGGCGACTGGGCGTCTCCCGGTTGCGGTCGGTGGCGATGCTGCCAGTTGGCACGGTCGTGGGCGCGGCCGGTTGGATTGCCGACGCCCGCGCCGCCCGCGCCGCCCGCGCCGGGCACCGGTGCCGCCGTCTTGTCGGGGATGGTCACCTTCGCACCGTCGCGCAGGCGGTCGGCGCCATCGGTCACGACCCGGTCGCCGGGCGAGAGGCCCGAGACGACGGCATACTGGTCGCCGTCCTGGTCCCCGAGCTGGATCGGGTGTACCGCGACGGTGTTGTCGTCGGCGACAAGATAGACGTAGGTTCCGGGCGCGCCGCGCTGGATCGCGGCGACGGGCACCGTGACCACGTCCTTCAGCGTATCGAGCAGCATCGAGATGTTGACGAACTGGCTGGGATAGAGCGTCTCGTCGGGATTGTCGAAGTTCGCCCGCAGCATCACGGTGCCGGTGGTGGTGTTGACCGCGGTGTCGATGGCCGCGAATTCGCCGGTGGCGAGTTGTTTCACGTTGGCACGGTCGAATGCCGTGACGGGCAATTTCGCCCCCGCGTGCACGCGCGCCATGATCCGCGGCAGCGCATCTTCGGGCACGGCATATTCGACCGTCGTGGGCTTGAGGCGCGTCAGGACGACGATGCCGGTGCCCGTGCCGGTCTGGACGTAGTTGCCCGGATCGATCAGGCGCAAGCCCACGCGCCCATCGACCGGCGCGGTGATGTGGCAATAGAGCAGATTCAGCTGCTGGGACTTGATGAGCGCCTTGTCGTAGTCGACCGTGCCCTGGTCGGCCTTCACCTGCCAGACCTGGTCCTCGTAGGTCTGGCGCGCGATCGATTGTTGATCGGCCAGCATCTTGTAGCGCTTGAGATCCATCTCTGCCTGCTGGAGCGTGGCTGCATCGCGCGCGAGCTGCGCCTGATTCTCCTCGAGCGCGACCTGATAGGGGCGCGGATCGATCTCGGCGAGGAATTGGCCCTTGCGCACGATCTGTCCCTCGCGGAAGCCGACCTGCAGCAAAATGCCGCTGATCTGGGGGACCACCGTCACGGTCGCCAGGGGCGTCACCGTGCCGAGGGCCCGCACCGTGAGCCGGATGTCGCCGCGGCGCACGCGCGACACGCCCACCGGCTGATTGCCCCCGTCGAGAAATCGTCCGCGCCGCGCTGTCGGCTGTGCGAGGAAGGTGCGCGACTGATAGACGATGACGGCGACGATGGCGAGCAGGATCGCGATGGCGGCGGCGCGGCGCCAAATGCGTCGCCGGGACGGTACGGGAGCCGGCGCACCGGAGATCGCTGAATTTTCCATGGCCGGCATGATTCCATGCAGCGCAATCATAAAGCCAGCGCCCTTGCCGCGGCTCATGGTCGCGGCTTCGCAAAGAAACCTGAACTTTTACAAGAAAGGTCAAGGCTCCTCCCCATGGACGGCGCGCCGCTGCCATTTCGAGAGGCCGGCTATAAAATGACTTCACCGCCGTGTTCCGGGAGACCACGATGTCGACGAAATCCAACGTATTCGCAATGTTCGCGTGCCTGCGTCCGCTGCTCGCCTGCGTCCCTGTGCTGCTGGCCAGCTGCGATGACCACGATCACCGGTATCTGTATGAGCCCCAACCGTCGGGTCCGCAGGCCTCGATTCAGTTCGTGCACGCGTCGCCCGATGCACCGCCGGTCACGGTGTTGATCGATGGCGTCGTGGCGGTTCCGAATCTCGATTACGGCCGGGGGACGGGCGAGCAGCCGATCGCCGCGACGCGCCATTCTCTGACGATCCAGGCACAGACACCCGGCACACCGACCACCGTGATCGGTCCGATCACGGTCGATTTGCAGCAGGGCAGCGACTACGTCATCGCCGCGGAGGGCAAGGTGGCGAGCATCGCGGCCGAGACCTTCACGCACGTGTTGTCGAGCGTCGCGGCGGACGCAACGCGGGTGCAGATTCTGCACGCGGCGCCGGCGGCGCCGACGGTGTCGGTGTATCTCACCCCTCCCGGAGCGGACCTCGCATCCACGGCGCCGCTCGGCACGGTGGCATTCGAGGGCGCGCTGGGTCCGATCGACGAGCCCTCCGGAACCTACGAGATCCGCATCACGCCGGCCGGTGCGGCATCGCCCGTGCTGTACGATTCCGGCACGATCACGCTCGCCGCCGGCGCTGATCTCGTGATCACGGCACTCCCGAACACCGGGCCCGGGACCGCGCCGATCACGCTGGCGGCCGTCGATGCGGCGGGCGACAACACCACGTTTCCCGCCGTCGGGACGCCCGCCGAGGTGCGGGTGATTCACGACAGTGCCGACGCCCCGCCGGTAAGCGTGCTCCTCGCCGGCAGCACGGCGGCGCCGTTGGTGGGGAGTCTCGCGTTCCCGAACTTCACGGCTTATCTGCCGCTGACCGCGGGCGCGTACGGAATCGAAGTGACGCCCGCGAGCAATACGGCCCAGGTGCTAATCGACCGGAATGGGAACCTCGCCGCCGGCAGTGTGTACTCCTTCTATGCCCTCGGCACCCTGGCGAACATCGACGCCCTCGTCACCCGCGATGACGACCGGCGCTTCGCGACCCAGGCGAAACTGCGCCTCATTCATGGTTCCCCGTCCGCGGGCCCCGTGGATGTCTATATGACGGCCGCCGGCGCCGGCATCGCCGCGGCGTACCCGACCTTCACGGCACTGACGTTCACTGCGGACACCGGTTTCGTGAGCTTCGCCGCCGGAACGTACGATCTCACCGTCACGGCCGCCGGCAGCAAGACCGCTGCCATTGGACCGACCGCGATCACGCTCGCCGATGATGGGATCTACACGGCGGTGGCGCGCGATGCGCCGGGCGGGGGAACCCCGCTCGGACTCATTTTGCTGGACGATTTCGCCCCGTGATCGCTATTGAAACGACAGGGCAACCGTGGCGGCGCCGGAGTCGCCGAGGTTGACGCTGTTGGTTGCCGCGGCGCGCACGTAGGTCGAGGTGGCGTTGCCGGTGTTCCATGCGCGAACGGCGACCTGATAGGGCACTCCGGCGCTCGGCGCGAGGGCACTGCCGCCCGGCAGCGAGAGCGTCACGGTGCCGCCGCCGCCGGCGAGCAGGCTCGCGATGTTCGCGCCATCGACGATGCGGTCGCCGGCGCTCGCGACGAGAAAGCCGGCATTGTAAGTGCCAGCGGGCACGCTGATGCTCACCGTGAGCGTACCGATCGCGCCGCCCGCGGCAACGGCGGGCAGCGGCACGAAGATCTCGGTCGGGGCGCTCGCCGTGCCGGTGACGCTCGTGGCGGTGGCGGCGAGTGTGTCGGTGCGGTAGAGACCCTCGCTGCCGAGGATGAAGGCGCCGTCCGTCTGCGCGGGAGCGACCGTGGAAAATCCAATCGATCCGCCCGATGAGTACGCGCCGATGACCAGCGGGCCGTTCGATAAAGCGAACGCATCGCCGGGCAGGCGGCGCGTCACCAGATCGACCGCGGTGCCGTCGATGTCATACGGCAGCGTGCTCAACGAGGTGGCGGTCTGATAGAACGAAACGCGCGCGCCGCCCGGCAACACGGGACTGCTCAGACTCACGTCGGCGTACACGGTGGTCGCGGCCGTGAGGGGAATGGCGGTGGAGGACAGGACGATCGCCGAACCCACCGGGCCGGAGCTCACCGGGACGCCGGTGATGATCACCGTCTCGGCGCCGGCACAGGTGATCACCACATCGTAATTCGTCGAGCCGGACTTTGGCGCAGGCAATGGATAGAGCGTGAACGTGCCGGAAGCGTCCACCAGCGCTCGTTGCACGATGACGTGGTGCGTACTCGCTGCATCCGGCGTTTCCGCGCTCACCCACACGGGTGCGTGCCCGCTCGGCAGCGCGGCGAGGTCCACGGTCCCGGAGATGCCGCCTGCGAGGGCCTCGTTCGCCGCGTTCATGACGGGGCTCAGGATGTAGCCGGTGTTCAAACCATACGTGAAGCTCAGCACGTCACGGGCGCCGTCGATCGATGTCGCCACGGTGGCCGTCGAGGTGGTCGTGGAACCGGTTGCGGTGGTGGTGTCGGTTCCCGCGGCCGTGGTGGTCGTGCCCGAGGTCGTCACGCCCGTTCCGGTCGTTCCGGTCGTTCCGGTGCTTACGGTCGTCGTGGTCGAGCCGGTGGTCGCGACGGCGCCACCGAGTGAGGCACTCCCCGTCAGATCGAGCGACACCGGAATGGTGATTCCCGACTCCGGTACCGGCAGTTCGAGAGGGTTGTCCGAGACCACACCGCTCGTGTTCGTGAAGCTGTACTGGGCGTTGTAGAGCAGGCCGATCGCCTGTGCCGAGGACGTGAGTGCGTCGGAGGATTCCGCCAGCACGAAGTGCACCTGGGCGTAGGTGCCGGACGTGGTGCCGACTTGAGTGGCGAGCGACTCGAGCGTGCCCGGCGTCAGTGTCGCGAGATCGAGCGTGACAGGCGTGGCGAGGGTCTTCGTCACCCAGCCAGTGGTGGCCTCGGGCAGCGAATCGGCGGAACTCGCAAACCACACCTGCGTCACCGTCACCGCGAGATGCGTGGCGGCGGCCGGTGCCGTTCCGGTGGCATCGACATTCGTCTTGACGCTGCAGGCTGCCAGCGCGATGGCTGCCGCCGCAATTGCCAGCGGCGCCCGGATGCGGTTCGATACCATCACAACCTCCGCACGATGCCGTTGATGACAGGGTGCCTTCGACTAGAATAGTCCCCGCTTCGCGCACCACCAAGTGAACCCCGCACGGTTGCGGCCTGATTTGGGCTGCTTTGCAATTCTTTGCCTCCCGGTCGCCTCGTGACGACATGGCGTCGCGCAGTGCGTGCGGTGGGGTCGGTGCAGGCTGCGTTCCCGGACGTGTCGCGTGGGGCTCACATTTCTTTGCACTAAGCTCACGCAAAATTGCGTCAACGCGGCAAGTGTGGCGGACGTTTGACCGTAAACTTGCCGCCAACAGACCACACGGAGAACGTCCCATGATCACTCTGAAACAGATCCTCGCCACCGTTTGCCTCGGAACCTGCCTTTCCGCAGCGGGCGTGTACGCAGCCGAGCCGGCGCCGCCCGCGCCGCTCCCCGGGGGGCCCGGCGCCGGACACCATTGGCACGGACCCCATGGTGGTGGGCCGCTGGGAGCGTACGGCATGCTGTTGCACAAACTGAACCTGACCCCTGAGCAAAAGTCACAGGTCAAGACCATCCTCGCCGGCGAGAAGAGTCAGTTCGATGCGCTGCGCCTCAGCGCCGAGGCGAACAAGAAATCGCTCGCGAGCACGGCGCCGACCGACACCGCCGAATACTCGCGACTCGTCACCACGGCGCAGGAGAATGCCGCGACGCGGATCAGCCTCGAGGCGGCCGCCTGGTCCAAGATCTACAGCACCGTCCTCACGACCACCCAGCAGCAGGACATTCCGAACATCGTGGCCGCCGCGGAAGCGGCCCGCCAGCAAAGAATGTCAAACTGGCGCGCGGAGCACCCGCAGACCTGACTTGGCCGCCGAGGCGAGAGGACCGGCGACCCGCCCTGTCTCACCCGCCCGGAACGAGTCCCACTGCATCTTGCAGTGCGATAGTCGCGAAACCGCTGCGCAGTCGCAGCGGTTTTTTTTGACATATTCGCATTTTCGGTCTGCGAACAATTCGCGCGTTGCCAGGCGCGGCGGCGGCTCCGCCGTTCAAGGTGGGTCGATCAAGCCCCTCGATTGCCGGTATCATCGGTGGCGCGGCCCCCGCGGGCGCGCAGCACGCCGGCGTGATCGGGGGCTGGTCGCATCGAAGCGAAGGCGCTGATGCCGGCCGCGCGGGCGGCGAAGCTCTTTATTACCGACGGTGGGGTTCGACATGCGCAGCTTGTCTCTTGCTACGACCAACGCCCTGACACTGCCCATTCCGGGCGCTGATCCGTGGCACGCCGATCCCAACGATCCGGCGCTCACGGTGATGACCGACTTCCGCGAGCGGGCTTCGATCACGGTGTCCGAGATCTCGACGATCGATGCGGCGCTCGATCACATGAAGCATACGGGCGTGCGATGCGCGTTCGCGATCGATGACGAGAACCGGGTGGTGGTCGGGCTGATCACGGCGTACGACATCATGAGCGAGAAACCGATGCGCCAGATGCGCTCGGTCCATACTCCGCGCCATGAGATCCTGGTTCGCGACATCATGCAGAGAATCGCGGACTGGCGTGTGGCGGACATCCGCGAACTCGAGCGCGCCACCGTCGTCGACGTCGCGCGCTTGCTCGAGGAGTCGGGCCTTACCCACATCCCGGTCCTCGAGACGGGCGAGCGGGGCGAACGGCGCCTGCGCGGCATCCTGTCACAGGCCCGGGTCCGCCGGCTGTTGTCGAAAACGGAGAGCGTCACGGGTCCGCACTCGCACGCCACCGCGTGAGACGCTCGACGCTGGCGTTGGGCGGCGGCGGGGTGCATGCCACCCGCGCGCCCATCGCCGGGTCGCCGCGCGATGCGCAGGCCGCCGAACTCGAACGGCGCACGGTGCGCCGCGCGGCGTTTCACATCCTGCCGATCCTCATGGTCTGCTACCTCGTCACGTATCTCGACCGTGTGAACCTGAGCTTCGCGGCGCTGCAGATGAACGCCTCGCTGCATCTGACCAGCGCCGCGTACGGTTTCGGAGCGGGCCTGTTTTTTCTTACGTATTGTCTCTGCGAGATTCCCTCGAACCTGCTGCTGTACCGCTTTGGGGCCACGCGCTGGATTGCGCGCATCATGTTCAGTCTCGGTCTGTGCGCGGCCGCGATGGCATTCGTCGGCGGGCGGTCGAGCTTCTACGCGATGCGCCTGGTACTCGGCGCCGCCGAGGCGGGCTTCTATCCGGGCGTGCTGTATTTTCTGACATGCTGGTTTCCGGCGGCCCACCGGGCCCGAATCCTCGGTCTCTTCATCGCCGCGATTCCCGTGAGCGGCATCCTCGGGGCTCCCATGTCCGGGCAGCTGCTGTCGATGGACGGCGTGCTCGGATTGCAGGGCTGGCAGTGGCTGTTTCTGATCGAAGCCGCCCCCGCCGTGCTGCTGGCGCCGGTGGTGGTGCGGCTGCTGCGCGATTCGCCGGCGCAGGCCGCATGGCTGCCCCGCGCCGAGCGCGATTGGCTCATCGGCCGGCTCGATGCGGAGCGGACCGCGGTGGAGCGCAAGCGCGTCTTCACCGTGCTGCAATGTCTCACCGATTCCCGGGTGCTGTTCCTGGCCGCGATCTATTTCAGCAACGTCTGCCTGCTCAACAGCATCACCTTCTTCCTACCGCAAATCGTCAAGGGATTCGGCATGACGAACGCGCAGACCGGACTCGTGGTCGCGATACCGAGCGTGCTCGCGCTGTTTGCGTTGATCCTCTGGAGCCGCCGCAGCGATCGGCGGGGCGAACGCCATGGCCATGCGGCGCTCGCCAATTTCACCGGCGGCGCCGCGCTGCTGCTGTCGGTGCTGATCCAGGATCCGTTCGCCCGCGTCGCGGCGATCTCCGTGGCATTTGCGTGTACTTTGGCCTTCACCGCGCCGTTCTGGGCGATCCCCGGCAGCTTTCTCACCGGCGCTGCGGCGGCGGGGGGGCTCGGCGCGATCAGCGCGCTCGGCGTGGTCGGCGGCTTTCTTTCGCCCTGGTTCATCGGCTACCTGCGGGATGCAACCGGTGATTTTCGAACCGGCCTCGGCGCGATCGCGCTCCTCGCCATGAGCTTTGCGACCGCGCTCTATCTGCGCCGCCCTGCTCCCGGCGCTTGACCGGTCGCGCCTGGCGGGCCGCGCCTGGCGGGCCGCGCCCGACCGGCCGCGGCCTCGCCGGCCGCCCTGATCAGAAGGCGCTTTCCTCGAGCGCCATCATCGACTTCTTGCCGGCCTTGATGCCATAGAGGAGCGCGCCGGCCTGCGGCAGGATGCGATCGATGAAGAACGAGGCCGTGGTGCACTTGGCACGATAGAAAGCCGCATCCTCGCCGCTTGCCGCGGCGAGCTTGCCGGCGGCCACCTTGGCCATGCGCACCCACATGAAGCCGAGCGCCACCAGCCCGAACAGCCGCAGATAGTCGCTCGCCGCCGCGCCAGCCTCCTCGGGGTCGCCGAGGCCTTTCTGCGCGATGAAGCCGGTGGCGAGTTGCAGCGCGCCGAAGGCCTTGCCGAGCGCCTGCACCAGGGGGCCGACCGCCGCATCCTCGCCGTGGGATTCGATGAAGTTGGCGACGGGATGGAAGAAGCTGCGCAGCAGGCGGCCCATGTTGGCGGGCAGTTTGCGTCCCACGAGATCGAGCGCCTGGATGCCGTTCGTGCCTTCATAGATCATCGCGATGCGCGCGTCGCGCACGTATTGTTCCATGCCATGTTCGACGATGTAGCCGTGGCCTCCGTACGCCTGCAGCGCGAGGTTCGTTCCCTCGAAGCCAAGGTCGGTGAACAGCGCCTTGACCACCGGGGTCATCAACGCGATGAAGTCCTCGGACTCCGCGCGAGCGGCCGGATCGGTGATCCGCTCCATGCGATCGAGCGCGTTCGCGACCCACACCCCGAGCGCGCGGCATCCCTCGTTGTAGGCGCGCATCGTCATCAGCATGCGGCGCACGTCGGGGTGCACGATGATCGGATCGGCGGGACGTTCCGGATGCTTGGTACCAGAGAGCGAGCGGCCCTGCAGGCGGTCGCGGGCATAGGCCACGGCGCTTTGATAAGCCGCCTCGCCAACGCCCAAGCCCTGGGTGCCGACCGACAGGCGCTCGCTGTTCATCATGACGAACATGGCGCGCATGCCCTTGTGCGGTTCGCCGATCAGCCACCCCGTGGCGCCATCGAAGCTCATCTGGCATGTGGCCGAGGCCTTGATGCCCATCTTGTGCTCGATCCCGGAACACATCACACCGTTGCGCACGCCCTTCGTGCCATCCGGATTCGGCAGGAATTTAGGCACCACGAACAAGCTGATGCCCTTGATGCCCGGCGGCGCATCGGGCATTCGCGCGAGCACGAGGTGGATGATGTTCTCGGTGAGATCGTGCTCGCCGGAGGAGATGAAGATCTTCGAACCCGTCAGCTTGTAGGTGCCGTCGGCCTGCGGGACCGCCTTCGTACGCAGCAACCCGAGGTCGGTACCGCAATGGGACTCGGTCAGGCACATCGTGCCGGCCCAGCTGCCGTCGACCAGTTTCGGCAGGTACAGATCCTTCAGCGGCTTCGATCCGTGGCTCTTCAGCGCGAGGTACGCGCCGTGCGAAAGACCCGGGTACAAACCAAAGGACAGGTTGCAGGCGCAGATCATCTCCTCGACCAGCTTGCTCACGCTCTCGGGCAGGCCTTGACCGCCATAAGCCGGGTCGGAGTTCAACGAGCCCCAGCCGGCTGCGACGAAGGCGCGGTAAGCGTCCTTGAATCCCGCCGGTGTGCGCACGACCCCGTTTTCGTAGTGGCATCCCTCGGCGTCGCCGCTCGCGTTCAGCGGCAACAGGACCGCGCTGATGAACTTTGCCGCCTCCTCGAGTACCGTGTCGAGCAGTTCGGGATTGATTTCCTCGAGACCGGGCAGCGTCTTCATGGCGGCGCTGTCGTGCAGTTCGTGAAGCACGAAGCGCATGTCGCGCAGGGGTGCGGTATAGGTTTGCATGGTTCCTCCGATTGTCAGTTGCGCCGTTCAGTTGCGCAGGGGCTTGCCGGTCTCGAGCATGTGTTCGATGCGGGCGAGTGTGCCGCGTGTCTTGATCAGCCGCATGAAGGCCGCCCGTTCGAGCGCCAGAATCTGGTCCTCGCCCACCACGTCCACCAAATCCGTGGGGCCGCCGGAGAGAACCTCGGCGAGCGCGCCGGAGACGACCATGTCGTAATCGGTGGCGACGCCGCGCCGATGAAAACCCTCGGCGGCGGCGGCGAACGCCACCTTGCCCGCCGGGCCCGGCAGTTTCAGCTCGACGGGTTTCGGCGGATGGTAATCGACGGCGAGGCGCAGGGCGAGGGCCTTCGCGTCCGCCAGCAGCCGGTAGCGGTTCATCGTGATGCCGTCGGTCGGCCGCAGGAAGAGCAGTTCCTTCGCCTCCGCCGCGGACTTCGACACGGTGGCGGTGCTCACGGTCTCGAACACCTTGGCCGGTGCGGGCATCGGACCGTGCGGCAGCAGTCCGCTCGCGGACCAGCGCGCCAGCATCTCCTTGCAGCCGCCCCAGCCCGGCACCAGGCCGACCCCGCATTCGACCAGCCCGATGTAGCTCTCGGCATGGGCCTGTACGGCATCACTGTGCAGCAGGATCTCGCAGCCGCCGCCGAGGGCCATGCCGGCGGGCGCGCTCACCACCGGAAAGGGAGCGTATTTCAGTGCCTGATATGCCTGCTGGCCGCCGGCGATGAGCTTTTCGATCTCGCTCCAGGCTGCGATGTTCGCGGCAAAGACCGCCAGCCCGAGATTCGCTCCGACGGAGAAGTTCACACCCTCGTTGTAGATCACCAGCGCCTTGTATTTTGCCTGCACGACGCCGATGGTTTTGCCGAGCAGCGCGATGATGTCAGCGTCGAGCGCGTTGCTCTTGCTCGTGAACTCGAAGCACAGCACGCCGTCGCCGATGTCCCACACGGCGGCGGAGGCGTTCTTGAGTACCGGCTGCGAGGCTCGTTTGACATCCTCGAGCATGAGCACGCCTTCGGGGCGGTGCCAATCGCGATATTCGCCGTCGCTGCCGAGATACTGCCGCCGTCCGTCCTGGATGCGGTAGAAGCTGCGTCCGGCGGCCGCCCGCAGCAGCGGCGGTACGGGCAAACCATCGGCGGCGAGCCGCTCCGCGAGCCAACCCGCGCCGATGCGGTCGATCAGTTCGAACGGTCCCCATTGCCAGTTGTAGCCGAGGCGCATCGCCTCGTCGATTGCGACGATGTCCTCGGCCGCATCCGGCACGAGCGTTGCGGCATACGCGAGCGTCCGGCCCATCACCCGCCACGCGTAGCGGCCGAGCGGGGTGTCGGAGGCGAGCAGGGCGCGCGGGTTCCTTGCCGCGCCGGCGAGTTCCGGAATCTCCTGCCGGTGCTCCGGCCGGTAGACGCCGCTGGTGAGATCGATGGCTTCCTTCGCCTTGCCGCCGTTGGCGCGGTTCAGGCGGTAAAATCCGCCCTTGCCCTTGCGGCCCGTGAAACCCTCGGCGATCATCCGCCGGATCAGCGGCAGGTCCCGGTTGGCCGCCTGAAAGGCGTCGCCGGGCGGCAACGCCTTCGACAGGCTGAGGTTGATGTGCGGCATGAGGTCGAGCCCGACCAAGTCGATCAGGCCGAACACGCCGGTTTTCGGAATCCCCATCGGCCTGCCGATCACCGCGTCCGCCTCTTCGACCGTGATCTTGGCATCCATGGCCTCGACGACGGCCAACTGCAGCCAATAGATGCCGAGCCGGTTGCCGATGAAGCCGGGGCTGTCCTTGCAGCGCACGACGCTCTTGCCGAGCACCTGGTCGGCAAAGCGGCCGACGGTGTCGGCGAGCTTCGGATCGGTGGCGGGCCCGGCGATGATCTCCAGCAGCCGCATGTAGCGCGGCGGATTGAAGAAATGGGTGATGAGAAAATCCCGGGCAAATGCCGCGGGGAGGCCATCGATCAGCATGGCGAGCGGAATGGTCGAGGTGTTCGACGAGACGGCCGTTCCGGGACGGCGCACGGCGTCGATCTTGCGATACAACGCCTGTTTCACCTCGAGTCGCTCGACCACCGCCTCGACGATCCAATCGCTGTCGGCGATGCCGGCCAGGTCATCCTCGATGTTGCCGGCTGTCACCAGTTTTGCCGCGCGCGACGTCATGAACGGCGCGGGATCGGTCTTCAGCATCTTCGCGATCGCGCCCTCCGCGAGTGCATTGCGATTGGCGGCGCCCTCGGGGACGATGTCGAGCAGCCTGACCGGAATGCCCGCGTTGGCAATGTGCGCGGCGATGCCGGCGCCCATGACGCCGGCACCGATCACCGTGGCTTTGCGGATCGTGTCCATGGCCGCTCCTGTCAGATCCGTTCGAGAATGGTGGCAATGCCCTGGCCGCCGCCGATGCACTGTGTCGCGAGCGCATACTGCCGCCCGTCACGATGCAGCAGGCTCGCCGCCTTGCCGACGATGCGCGCACCCGTCGCGCCGAGTGGATGCCCGAGCGCAATTGCGCCGCCGTCCAGATTCAGGGTTTCATCGCGGATGCTCAAATCGTGCACACAGGCGAGCGCCTGGCTCGCGAACGCTTCGTTCAGTTCGACCACGTCGATCGCCGCCATGTCGAGCCGCGCGCGTTGCAGCGCCTTGCGTGTGGCGCCGACCGGACCGATGCCCATGATTTCAGGCGCGCAGCCGGCAACGGCGACGCTGCGGATGCGGGCGAGCGGCTCGAGGCCGTGGGCGTCCGCATAATCCTCGCTGCAAACCAGCACCGCCGCGGCGCCATCGGTGAGCGGTGAAGACGTGCCGGCGGTCACGGTGCCGTCCTGGGAAAATGCCGGCTTGAGCTGCGCCAGCGCTGCCGCGGTCGTGTCGGGCCGCAAGCAGCCGTCGATCTCGACGACGCCCGCCTTGCTGCGGATCGGCACGATTTCCGCGCCGAAGCGACCCGCTTTCGCGGCCGCGGCGGCACGCTGCTGACTGCGCACTGCGAAAGCCTCCTGGGCCGCGCGATCGATGTGCCACTGCTTCGCCACGTTCTCCGCCGTGTCGCCCATGCCGATGTAGGCGCCCGGCACCTTGGCCTGGAGCGCGGGATTCAGCAGCGGATTGAAGCCGAGCATCGGCACGCGGCTCATGCTCTCCACGCCGGCCGCGATGAACACTTCGCCGGCACCAAGCTGAATCTGGCCCGCCGCGAAATGCACGGACTGCATCGATGAGCCGCAGAACCGGTTCACCGTCGTGCCGGCGACCGATTGCGGCAACCCGGCGAGCAGGACGATCAAACGCGCGACGTTCAATCCCTGCTCCCCCTCGGGAAAGGCGCAGCCGAGGATCAGGTCCTCGATGTCGGCAGGGTTGACCTTGGTGCGTTCGACCAGTGCCGCCACCACCTGGGCGGCGAGGTCGTCCGGGCGCACACGGGCAAGTGCGCCCTTGCCGGCGAGCGTGAAGGGTGAGCGGGCATAACCCGCAATGACGACGTTTTTCATGGCGTTGCTCCGGTTAAGTGCTTTGCCCGTGTTAGCGCAACATGGGCCTGTGATTCGATTTCACGCAACTCGGCGAGCGTTTGGTCGAGCGCGACACGCTGGTCCTCCAGTCGGGAGATCCGACTATGAACCGCCTGCAGCAGCAGGCGCAGTTGCTTCGTCTGGGACGGGTCGACGTCATAGAGATCGAGATACTCCTTGATCTCGCGCAGCGAGAAACCGAGCCGCTTGCCGCGCAGGATCAGCATCATGCGCGTGCGATCACGCGACGTATAGACACGGTGAGTGCCGGCGCGGCCGGGCGATATCAAACCCTTGTCCTCGTAGAGGCGGATGGTGCGCGCGCTGACCCCGAGGTCCCGCCCAAGTTCGGTAACACTGGAGAGTTCGCCGTGCAAACGGGGCCTCGCCTCGTCATTCGCGATCTCTCCAGGCATAACTTCACCTATACGTGAACCAATTGACGTATACGATAATCTTTTTTCTGCCGGAATCAAGTCCCCGGCGTCAAAGCTGCGCTGCAGACAGCGGTCGCCCGCGCTGCCGTGGCGCAGCAACTATGCGATACTGGTTTGCGCAATGAACTCATCGCTGAAAGCCTGGGTGCGCGCACTCGAGCGCACTGCGCCGATCGAGCGCAATCCCGCGACGACGTTCCCCGTTCTCATCGACTCGCTGCAGGGGCGCTTCGGTGACGCCCCGGCGCTGGTCGCGCCCGGCGCGTCACTCAGCTATCGGACGCTCGGCGAGACCGCTGCCCGCTATGCGCGCTGGGGCTTGCTGCAGGGATGGCGGCGGGGTGACGTGGTCTGTCTTCTGATGGGCAATTGTCCGGATTACATGGCGATCTGGCTCGGCCTGACCCGCATCGGCGTCACCGTGGCGCTGGTCAACACCAATCTGCGCGGTGCCGCGCTCGCCCACTCGATCCAAATCGTCGCGGCGCGCGCGCTCATCGTGGGGGCGGGGCTCTCCGAGGCGTGGCGTGGCGCCCGCGAGCGGCTGCCGGCGGCATTGCCGTGCTGGGCGCATCGCGATCCCGATGCCGGCCTGCCGCCGATCGAGCCGGAGATCGCATCGCTGTCCACCAGCGCGCTGGCGACGCGCGAGTGCGCCCTGCCGATGCTCGAGGACCGCGCGCTCTACATCTATACCTCCGGTACGACGGGCTTGCCGAAGGCCGCGATCGTCAGCCATTACCGCATCATGCAATGGAGCCACTGGTTCGCCGGGATGATCGACACGCAGCCCACCGATCGCATGTACAACTGCCTGCCGCTCTATCACAGCGTGGGGGGTGTGGTCGCGACGGGGGCTACCCTCGTCGGGGGCGGTGCCGTGGTGCTGCGCGCGCGTTTTTCCGCACGGGAATTCTGGTCAGACGTGGTCGCCGAGCGTTGCACGCTCTTTCAATACATCGGCGAGCTGTGCCGCTACCTCGTCAATTCGGCAAAGCACCCGGACGAGACGCGCCACGTGCTGCGCTTGTGCTGTGGCAACGGTCTGCGCGCCGATATCTGGGAGGCGTTCCGGTCCCGATTTCGCATTCCGCAGATCCTCGAGTACTACGCCTCGACCGAGGGGAACTTCTCACTCTACAACTGCGAGGGACGCACCGGAGCGATCGGCAAGATTCCGGCCTTTCTCGCACATCGGCTGCCGGTCGCGCTCGTCCGCTACGACGTGGCCGCGGGCGACGTGTGGCGCGGCGCGGACGGCCTCTGCGTGCGCTGCGTGCCGCCGGAAGCCGGCGAGGCGATCGCCCAGATACACGATGCCGGAGGCCGCCCCCGCGGCCGGTTCGAAGGTTACGCCGACCGCGAAGCCTCGCAGCGCAAGGTGCTCCGGGACGTGTTCGCCGCCGGCGATGCCTGGTATCGCACCGGCGACCTCATGCGCCAGGACGAACAGGGATTCTTCTATTTCGTCGACCGCGTCGGCGACACCTTCCGCTGGAAGGGCGAGAACGTCTCGACCACGGAGGTCACGGCGGTCGTGTCGGCCGGCCGGGGAGTGAGCGATGCGGCGGTCTACGGCGTCAACGTACCGCATGCGGATGGCCGCGCCGGCATGGCGGCGCTCGTGGTGGGCGCGGACTTCGAACTGCGCGAATTCCGCGCGCACCTCGCCGCGGCGCTTCCCACGTACGCCCGGCCGCAGTTTCTGCGCATCGTACGCGCCATCGAACTCACCGGCACGTTGAAGCTCGACAAGCAGGCGCTCGCACGCGAGGGGTATGACAACTCGGTTGTGTCGGATCCGCTGTTTGTCGAGGACAAGCAGGCGCAGAGTTACGTCCCACTCGATGACGCCTCGTTCGCGCGCCTGCAGAACGGCAGTCTGATTCTCTAGAGCCGCGGATCCATGAATCCCCGCGCTGCGCAAATCGCCGCCCTGCTGGATCTCGCCCCGCATCCCGAGGGGGGTCGCTACCGCGAGGTGCACCGCTCGGCACAGCTGGTCACGCGGGACGATGGCGCCGTGCGCGCCGCCCTGACCACCATCTATTTCCTGCTCGCCGCGGACGAGCGCAGCCAGTGGCATCGCGTGGCAGCCGACGAAGCCTGGCATTTCCAGGAAGGCGCCATCCTCGAACTCGACGTGGCAACGCCCGACGCGACGCGGCTCCATCGGCAACTCCTGGGTCCGCTCGCGGATGGCGTGCAGCCCGTTCACGTGGTGCCGGCGGGCTACTGGCAGGCGGCGCGCACGCTCGGCGAGTACAGTCTCGTCGCTTGCTCCGTGGGTCCGGGTTTCGATTTTGCCGATTTCGTTCTGGCGCGGGATCTCACCGGTGAGCCCGCCGCAATCCGCGAGCGGCTCGAACAGCTCGAGCGGTCCGAGCGGCGCGGACGCGCCTGACGCACGCGTCGGCGTCGCATCATCATGGCCCTGCGCTCACGATGGCCGCGCCCGGTTCGAGCCGCATGTACCCCGCACCGGCGCGGTGTGCGCCGGCGGCATAGATGATCTCGCCCGCAGGTTCGGGCGCATCGACGGCCTGCGCGCCGAAGTGCGCGAGCAGCCGCCAGTACGCCCCGTCCGAGCAGGGCCACTCGACCCGGAGCAGGCTGTTCTCGAGGTGATGGCGTCCGCCGTGCCGGATTCCCGCAAGACGCGGAACGAGGCGCAAACGGCGCAACGTCAGCAGATCACCGACCAACGCGCGCCGCTCGCGGTGCGGCCTGCGCTCCCGTTCCTCCCAGCGGAGCCGCGACGCATCGAAGCTCGCGGGGTCGTTCGGATCGGGGATCTGTGCCCGAGCGGCGGCGTCGGCGAATGCGGCGAAACGCCGAAATTCGCGGCGCCTTCCCTCCGCCACCGCCGCCCCCAGCGCGGGCTCAAAATCGCAAAAGAACAAGAACGGGGTCGAGGCGGCGAATTCCTCGCCCATGAACAGCATGGGCACGTGCGGGCTGAGCAGCAGGCATGCATAGGCGGCGCCGAGCAGCGGCGTGCCGGCGAACGTGTCGATCCGGCCGCCGAATGCGCGGTTGCCGATCATGTCATGGTTCTGCAGGAAGTCGACGAAGGCCGTCGGGGGCAGGTCGCCGCTCGCGGTACCGCGCGGCTTGTGCCGGTACGCGGAGAACTCGCCTTGATAGGCGAATCCTTCGGCGAGCGCGCGGCCCAGCCGCTCGACCGGCGCCGCCGCGTAATCCGCATAATAGCCGTCGGATTCGCCGCTGAGCGTCACGTGCAGCGCATGGTGCACGTCATCGTTCCACTGCGCCGTGGCATGCCGCGGCGCACCGTCGCCGCTGCGCATCAGATAGCGTGATTGGTTGGCATTGTTCTCGAGCACGAGGTGCACCGCACGCCGGTTGCCCGGCCCTGCGCGCAGCGCCTGCGCGATCTCGCCGACGATGTCGGGATCGGAGCGATCGTGCATGGCGTGCACCGCATCGAGCCGCAGACCGTCGAAGCCGTATTCTTCCACCCAGAAGAGCGCGTTGTGGACGAAGAAGGCGCGTACCACGGCGCTCAGCGGTCCGTCGAAATTGATGGCCGCCCCCCAGGGAGTGGTGCGGCTTGCATCGAAGAACTCCGGGCAGAAGACGTGCAGATAGTTGCCGTCGGGACCGAAGTGGTTGTAGACCACGTCGAGCAGGACCATCAGGCCGAGGCCGTGCGCGGCATCGATGAGCGCTTTGAGTTCCTCCGGGCTGCCGTAGCAGGCGGCTGGAGCGAAGGGCAGCACCCCGTCATATCCCCAGTTGCGGTTGCCGGGAAAAGCCGCGAGCGGCATCAACTGCAGGGCGGTGATCCCGAGATCGCCCAGTTCCGCGAGCCGTTCCTGCGCGGCTGCGAAGGTACCCCGCGGCGTGAACGCGCCGACATGCAGCTCATAGAGCACCGCCTCCGCCCACGGGCGCCCGCGCCAATCGCCGTCGCTCCACTCATGCGCACGCGGGTCGACCACCTCGCTCGCGCCATGTACGCCGTCGGGATTGCTGCGCGAGGCCGGGTCGGGCACCGCCACGGGCCCGTTGCGGCCGCCGTGCACGATGTATTGATAACGCGCGCCCGCGCCCGCCTCCGGCACGAACAGTTCGTGCCAACCGTCGCCGAGCGCAACCAGGGGTCGGTGTGTCACGGCCGCGCCGCGCAGCTCGAGTTCGACGCGCGGGTTGCCGGGGGCCCACAGTCTGAAGCGCGTACCGCCGTCCGGCAGCAGCGCGGCACCGAATGGCATCTCGTGGATGCGGCGGGTCATCGCCGCCGGACGTCGCGGCCCGTGATTTCCTCGTTGTCCTTGCGACGCTGCGGCCACCAGCGCTCGAGCATGGCCGCGGCCCACTCGCGGCCGCCGAGGCCGAATGCGAGCGCCAGGGCGAGCACGAAGCCGCCGAGCACGATGAGAAAGGTCTTCTGGACGATGTCACCGCCGACCTCGACCTGGCTCAGGGCGATCATCACGACGAACGTCATGATCAAATAACGGGCGATCCGGCCGAGCAGGTCGGCGTCGGGGATGCCGGCATCGGCGCAGTAGGTCTGCACGGCTTCGCCGACGAAGCGCGCGAAGTACGAGCCGAAAATGATGACCAGGATCGCGACCAGCAGTTTCGGCACGAACAGCAGCGCCCGGCCCAGAAGAACGGTGATGTAGGTGAGGCCGAGGCCGTTGCAGGCGACGATCAGGGCCGCGAGGATCACGAGCCAGTAGGCGATCAGGCCGAACAGCGTCGTGGTGTCGCCGCGCATGCCGCCCTGACGCAGGAAATGGTCGGTGCCTGCGCGTTCCGTGAGCACGCTGAAGTTGAAGGCGCGCAGCGCCTTCTCGACGGCGAAGCGTGCGGCCTTGGCGAGCAGCCAACCGCAGAGCAGCACGACCAGCGCCAGCGCGAGCCGCGGCAGGAAGGAGGCCACCTGGTGCAGAAACTCGCGGGTCGTCTCCACCATGACATTGACGCTATTCATGTGAACCTCCGCCGTCCAGAATGGCCTGCAACGGGATGCCGGCCCATCCGGGACGGTTGCCGAGTTCGTAGCGCAGTTCGTACAAGGCCTTCTCCAGTTCGAACAGGGCGAGCAGACCGCCGCCCGTGCGCAGCGCTCCCTGCGTTCCCGGGTCGCCGGCGGCCGCCTCGTAGGCGCTGAGAAACGCCTCGCGCACCTGCACTTCCCAGGCGCGCGCCAGGGGCGCGAGTTTCACACACTCGGCCTCGTCGTGCGCGACGCCGCGCAGCGCACTGTGCTGGACGTAGTCAAACGACCGCAGCATGCCGGCGACGTCCCGCAGCGGTGATTGCTTGGCGCGCCGCTCCTCGAGGCTGCGGCCGGGCTCGCCCTCGAAGTCGATGATGACGAAATCATTGCGTGTCAGCAGCACCTGGCCGAGATGATAGTCGCCGTGGATGCGGATTTTGGATCCCTGCGGCGTTCCGGCCGCCGCGGCATCGATGCGCGCGAGGATCCTGTCTCGCTGGGACAGGAGTTCCGCAGCACGGTCGCGCTCCGAGGGCGTGAGCCGTTCGAGGCTCGCGTCGAGCTCGCCGAACGCGCGGCGCGCCTGTTCGGCGGCGCGCTGCCGGTAGCCGTCGACATCGGCACGCGTGATCGGCTGGGGGTCGAACTGCGGATCCGTCGAGGGCTGCGCGAGCGCGCGGTGCAGCTCGGCCGTGCGCACTGCGAGCACGCGGATCAGGGTGAGGTAGGCTTCGTGGGCATTGACGGGCAGCGCGTCGGTGGCCGGCGTCGTGCGGTGCTGTTCGAGGTGGCGCCGCACGTATTCCAGCGAGTACGTCCACCCATCACCCTGGTTCGCGATGTACGCCTGCAGGAGTGCGACCAGGCGGATCTGGCCGTCGTTGCCGATGTGTTCGACCAGGCCCGCGACCGGCGCACAGTTCGGGAAGCGTGCCACCTCGGTCAGATACAATCCCATCTCGACCTCGGGGTTCAGGCCCGCGCGCAGGCGCCGGTAGCCCTTCAGCATCAGCCGCTCGCCCATGGTGACGACGGTATTCGAGCTGGAACCTTGCGGTCGCTCTACCGGGAGCTGGGCGAAGTCGGCGCCCGCAATGCGCGCAAACGCGGCGGTCGGACGGAACGAGAGCCTGCCTTGCGCCGTCGGCAGTTCGCGCCGTGCCGACATTGCGGCAACCACGTTGCGGCAAAAGACCGCGTCGGCAAAGGCGTCCCCCATGATGCCGACGTTCGCCTGCTGGCGCACCTTCGCGATCGCGGCCGTGGTGAGCATGCGAACGCGTTCGTCGTCGCGCTCCTCCCAGGCGATGGCGAGGGGCATGAAGAAACTCAGATGTTCGCCGGCCTCGCCGAGATCGAGGAGCGTGAGCAGCCAGGAGAGCTTGCGCTCCTCCCAGATCGCCTGGTCGAGGATGCGCGCGCGCTCGATCTGCGTGCCCTTCGCCGGATACCAGCGCTGCGTCTCGATGTAGCGCGGCAGGGTCTCGGTCTCGAACTGCAGGCGGGTCTTCTCGGCCATGGCAATGCGCCACGGCACGACGCGCTCGCGGAACAGGCTCATCCAGCCGTCGAAGAGCACGAGCACCGGCCGCTCATCGACCGAGCGCACCTGCTCGTGCCAGGACGGTATCTCGGCATCGGTGGTGAGCTTGAACCAGTAGAAGCCATGCGCCGAGAGCGTCAGCAGATAGGGCAGTTCGCCGATCGGCGGAAAGGGCGTGCGGCCGAGCATCTCGACGGGGACCCGGCCCTTGAACGCGGCAAGATTCAGCTCCACGGGCTGCGCCGAGCGCGACAGGTTGGCGACGCAAAGAATGCTGTCGTCGCCGTACTCGCGCAGGTACGCGAGGATCTTGCGATTGCCCGGCTGCAGAAAGCGCCGCGAACCGCGGCCGAACGCCTGGCTCGACTTGCGCACGGCGAGCAGTCGTTTCATCCAGCTGAGGAGGGAGCCCGGATCGCGCAGCTGTGCCTCGACGTTCGTGGACTGGTAACCGTAGACCGCATCCATGATGGGCGGAAGGTACAGCCGCTGCGGGTCGGCGCGCGAGAATCCGGCGTTGCGATCGGGGCTCCACTGCATCGGCGTGCGCACGCCGTTGCGGTCGCCGATGAACACGTTGTCCCCCATGCCGATTTCGTCGCCGTAGTAGACGATCGGCGAACCCGGCATCGAGAGCAGCAGGCTGTTCATGAGCTTGATGCGGTCCAGATCGTTTTCCATCAGCGGCGCAAGGCGTCGGCGGATGCCGAGGTTGATGCGCGCCTGCATGTCCGCGGCATACGTCGTGTACATGTAGTCCCGCTCCTTGCTCGTCACCATCTCGAGCGTGAGCTCGTCGTGGTTGCGCAGGAAGATCGCCCATTGGCAGACGTCGGGGATGTCGGGAGTCTGCTGCATGATCTCGATGATGGGATAGCGGTCCTCCTGGGCGATGGACATGTAGATGCGCGGCATCAGCGGGAAGTGGTAGGCCATGTGGCACTCGTCGCCGTCGCCGAAGTACTCGCGCACGTCCTCGGGCCACTGGTTCGCCTCGGCGAGCAGGAAGCGGTTGCGGTAGCGGGCGTCGATCGCCGCGCGCAGCTGCTTGATCACGGCGTGCGTTTCGCGCAGGTTCTCGTTGTTGGTGCCCTCGCGCTCGACCAGGTAGGGAACTGCATCGAGGCGGAATCCATCCACACCCATGTCGAGCCAGAACCGCATGATCTCGAGCACCGCGTCCATCACGCGGGGGTTGTCGAAATTCAGGTCCGGCTGGTGGCTGAAGAAGCGGTGCCAGTAATACGCCTTGGCAACCGGGTCCCAGGTCCAGTTCGAGGTCTCGGTGTCGGTGAAGATGATGCGGGTGCCAAGATACTTCTGGTCCGTGTCGCTCCACACGTAGAAGTCGCGCAGCGCCGATCCGGCGGGAGCGTGGCGCGCGGCCGCGAACCATGGATGCTGGTCGGATGTGTGGTTCATGACCAGCTCGATGGCGATCCGCAAGCCGAGCCTGTGGGCCTCGCCCAGCATGGTGCGAAAGTCCTCGAGCGTGCCGTAATGCGGGTGCACGTTCGTGTAGTCGGCGATGTCGTAGCCGTCGTCCTTCAGCGGCGACGGATAGAACGGCATCAGCCAGACGGTGTTGACGCCGAGGTCGCGGATATATTCGAGTTTGGAGGTCAGGCCCTTGAAGTCGCCGATGCCGTCATCGTTCGAATCGAAGAACGCCTTGACGTTCAACTGATAGATGACGGCATCCTTGTACCAAAGCGGATCGTCCACCGTCAGCCCGGCCTGGACGGTGGGTTCGCGCGGGGTCGTATCGGCCTCATCGTTCATTGCGGAACTCACGAAAAGTAGTCGAAATCCCGCTCGCTGCGCACCAGCCGGCGCAGCGTCAACACATGGGCGGGCATGTGCGACGGATCGAGACTCACGTAATTGCGCCGGCCTTCCCATCGATAACGCTGCCCGGAGAGCAGGTCGTGCGCCTGGTAGGGCTGCGCCAGGTCGAACTCGGCGGCGTTCAGGTCGAGTTCGAGCCAGCCCGATTGCACGTTCCTAGGATCGAGATTCACCGCGACCACGACGACGTTTCCCGACGGTGGATCGATCTTCAGGTAGGCGATGAGCTGCGGATTGTCGATCGCCAGGAAGCGGAGACTCCGGTCGGATTGCAGCGCGGGGTTTTCCCTGCGGATGCGGTTTACGCGCGCGATCAGCGACTGCAGGCTGTCGGGACGGTCGATCGGCCAATGGCGCAGCTGGTATTTTTCCGAGTCGCGGTACTCCTCGCCGCCGGGCTCGCGGGGCGCGCTTTCCATGAGTTCATAGGCCGGCCCGTAGAGGCCGAAGTTCGCCGCGAGAGTCCCCGCCAGCACCAGCCGCGCGGCGAATGCCGCACGCGCACCGGATTGCAGCGTCTCATGCAGGATGTCCGGCGTATTCGGCCAGACATTCGGGCGCAGATATTCGCTTCCGGGACCGTGCGCGAGTTCGGTGAAGTACTCCGTCAGTTCCGCCTTGGTGTTGCGCCAGGTGAAATAGGTGTACGACTGCGAAAAGCCGAGCTTCGCGAGACGGTGCATCACCTTCGGGCGCGTAAAGGCCTCGGCGAGGAAGATCACCTCCGGGTACGCGCGCTTCACGCCGCCGATCAGCCATTCCCAGAAGGCGAAGGTCTTGGTATGGGGGTTGTCGACCCGGAAGATCCGCACGCCCTGCGCGATCCAGAAGTCGACGATGCTGCGCAGCTCCTGCCACAGGCTGCGCCAATCGTCGGATTCGAAATCGAATGGATAGATGTCCTGGTACTTCTTCGGCGGGTTCTCCGCGAATTGCACGCTGCCGTCGGGACGGTGCTTGAACCACTGCGGGTGGGCGAGCACGTAGGGGTGGTCCGGCGCCACCTGGAAGGCAATGTCGAGAGCGATCTCGAGGCCGAGATGCGCGGCCTGCTCGAGCAGGCGCCGGAAATCCTCGAACGTGCCGAGCTGCGCCAGGATGTCCTTGTGGCCGCCCTCGGCGGCGCCGATTGCCCACGGGCTGCCGACGTCGGCGGCCGATGCATGAAGGGCGTTGTTGGCGCCCTTGCGGTTGTTGCGGCCGATGGGGTGGATCGGTGGAAAATAGAGCACGTCGAATCCCATCTGCGCCACGTATGGCAGCCGCGCCTCGACGTCGCGGAAGCTGCCGTGCCGGCCCGGTTCCGCGGCCGCGGAGCGGGGGAACATTTCGTACCAGCTGCCGAAGCCCGCGCGCGCGCGATCGGCGACGAGTTCGCGGATGCAGGTGGCCGCGTGCCCGCGATCCGCGTAGCGGGCTGCGAGCCCTGTCCGCGACGGATCGAGCGCTGCGGCCTTGAGCTGCGCGGCCGCGGTGCCTGCGGCCGGCGCTTCGGCGGCGGTTCGCCTGAGCTGCGCCGCCCACTCGCCGAGGGTTGCGGCATCCGCGCCGTCGGCCCGGCCGGCCGCGGCCTCGATCAGCGCCGCGCCGATGGCGAGGGCGATGCAGATGTCGTCCGGTGCTTCGCGATGCGCAAGTTGGACGCGCCAGGTCTCGAAGGCGTCCACCCACGCCATCACCGTGTAACGGTAGCGACCCGGCAATGGCGGCGTGAACTCGGCAACCCACACATCGTTGCCCAGCGCGGCCATCTCCACCTCGTGAACCTCCTCACCCGAGTCGGCCTGCCAGCGCAAAGCGACACGCAGCGCGTCGTGTCCATCGGCGAAGCAATGCGCCTCGATTCTCACGCAGTCGCCGGCGAGCCGCTTGATCGGAAAGCGTCCCGCATCGACCGCTGGAAGCACGGCGTCGATGATCGCGCGTACGCGCCCGTCAGCCGGTGTAGCCGTTGCCGTCGTTGCGGGTGACGGCGTGGCGGGTGCCGGCGTGGCGGGTGACGGCGTGGCGGGTGCCGCCGTGGGTTTGGTTTCAGCCATGCGTTTCCCGCCGCAGCACGATGACGGAGAGCGGTGGCAGTGTGACGCACACCGATTCGGTCCGGCCGAAGGCGCTTACCGGCGCCGATTCGACGCGACCGAGGTTTCCCCAGCCGGCGCCGCCGTAGTCGCGCGCATCGCTGTTGAGAATCTCGATCCACACGCCGGGGTCGGGCACGCCGAGGAGAAAATTCGTGCGCGGCATGGGAGTGAAGTTGCAGGCCACGAGCACCGGCGCGCCGCCGTCACCCGGCTTGCGCAGGAAGGCGATCACGCTGATTTCCGCGTCGCCGACATCGATCCATTCGAATCCTTCCGGCGAGAAGTCGAGCCGGTGCAGGGCCGGTTCGGCGCGATAGGCCCGGTTGAGGTCGCGCAACCAGCGCTGCACTCCGGCGTGCTCGGGCAGCGCGGTCACCCACCACTCGAGAGAGCCCTCATGGGTCCACTCGCGCCGCTGGCCGAACTCGTCGCCCATGAACAGCAGCTTCTTGCCCGGATGAGTCCACATGTACCCGAACAAGGCCCGCAAATTGGCGAACTTCTGCCAATCGTCGCCCGGCATCTTGCCGATGAGCGAACCTTTGCCATAAACGACCTCGTCGTGCGAGAGCGGCAGCACGAAGTTTTCACTGAAGGCGTAAACCAGAGAGAAGGTCAGCTTGCCGTGGTAATAGCGGCGATAGATCGGGTCCTGTTTCATGTAGTCGAGGGTGTCGTGCATCCAACCCATGTTCCACTTCATGCCGAAACCGAGCCCCCCCAGCTCGAGCGGGCGGCTGACACCCGGCCACGCGGTCGATTCCTCGGCAACCATCATGACGTCCGGATGGGCACGATAGACCGTTGCGTTCAGCGAACGCAGGAACCCGATCGCTTCGAGGTTCTCGCGACCGCCGAAGCGGTTGGGGATCCACTGTCCCTCGCCGCGCGCATAATCCAAATAGAGCATCGAGGCCACGGCGTCAACCCGCAGTCCGTCGATGTGGTAGCGGTCGAACCAGAACAGCGCGGAGGAGAGCAGAAAGCTGCGCACTTCGTCGCGGCCGTAGTTGAAAATGGCCGAGTTCCATTCCGGGTGCATGCCTTGGCGCAGATCGGCATGCTCGTAGAGGTGCGTACCGTCGAAATAGACGAGGCCGTGGGCATCGGTCGGGAAGTGGGACGGCACCCAGTCGAGAATCACGCCGAT
>Ga0302319_10005381_pt1 | contig 25735 bp, 19 predicted proteins | sample Bog_T0_2_FD_203319 | JGI IMG/M metagenome (GOLD analysis project Ga0302319, IMG submission 203319) | Peat permafrost microbial communities from Stordalen Mire near Abisko, Sweden - Bog_T0_2 | ecosystem: Environmental > Terrestrial > Soil > Wetlands > Peat | place: Sweden: Abisko, Stordalen Mire...
GCCGAACTCAAATCGAGGATCCTTGCGCACCTCACCGACCTCAACAAGGAACCCGTCATTCACACATGGACCTACAAGATTGATGAGGCTGCCTGATATGAGTCGTTCCTCGGAAACGATGTACTAGGCACCGAGAGCTGGCGACCCATAGCTTTGCACGACTCTCAAAGTCGGCGGGAATGTGGTAATGCGGGTTCCGGTCGCATCGGGTGGCTGTCGTATCGTCGTGTTGCATCGGATCGCCTCTTTCTCCTGCACCCTCATCGCCCGTCGGAAAAAATGATCCCACGGTACCAGCGGAAGGACGTGCTTTCTTTACGCACCTTCAGCGGGGTCGGGGCTGATGGAATTTGTCCAGCCCGAATATCCCGGCTTCGGAGGCTTTCCGGAAAAGATCGCAAAACGCTGCCTCTGTATCGAAGGGGCCACGACGGTCCCGCGGCGGGAATCTGGAAGTCCAGTGTTCCAAAGGCGCCAGCCGTACCAAGTTCGTGCGGGTGTGAGCGGACGCAGCCAATACCACGGCTCGGTCCTGTCCGGCCGGTAGGTAGAAAAACTTGCCGTCCTTGTGACCGAGAACGCGAAACGGCTCCCCATCTTCCGGGCGTGGTAGAGGCGGCTTCTGCTCTTCGTCCATCGCCCGAACAGACAAAGTGGAAACGTTGAGAAATCCCGTGAACCCCATCGGCGATACCCGCCGGACTTGAAGCCCGAGATGGTAGGCGGCGGCAAGCAACATGCCGTTCGAAACATATGCCCGGTTCCAACGGCCCTCAACGCCCCGCCAGCGGTGCCAACGCTCCGCCGAGTGCTTCAGGTTGTAGGTCGTGAACCTACGCGTGGGCGCCTGGTTAACTCAAGGCTGCCAAGGAACTCAATGGCCCGCTCGAATTCCTCAACCGCGGCGTCGCTTAACATCTCTGCGCGGCTCTCGGCATAGCGCTTTCGCCATTCCTCCACGGAAATCCGGCCTTCCTGGTAGACGCCGAAGCCAAAGCTCGTGAGTTGCTCGTGCGCCTCCATGACAGCGCGCACTTGGACCCTGAGACCAGCACGGGCAAAGTGCCGGCCGTCAGCGTCGAAATCATGACCCCGCAGGTAGGCGACGAACGAATCGGCATCCATGACTCGTTCTGCGTCGCCCCCCGCAAGGCTTACCCGCATCGCAGCGTTCGTTCGCCAGCCCAGCCCTCTGGCGATAGCCTCGGAGCGATGGGATGACTTTATCAAAGGAAGGCGTTCACGAAGATCGGACTTAATTGCCTCAACGGCACGTTGCGTAACGGCAAACTTCACGGTCGGTTCCTCTGAGCCAGGAGCCGTCGTTCGCCGATTACGCGACGGCCCCGCCCAAGAGGGACCATCATAAACGAGGCCGAGCAGCGCAGCGTTTGACCCGGCGACAGGTCCGTGGTGCCGCTAACCGATCATAATGTAGCCGATCCAGATGCCCCGGGTCAATCGATTCCCAGCCGATGCCGTGTCACATCTATTGGGCTCACGCCGCCCTGCGCCGGGACGTCGCCCGCGCCGGGCGCCCACCGCCGTGCGGCTTCTGGGACTTCGGCGACCGCTGCTGTTGCTGCTGGCGGCCACCGCCGCCGAGCACAGGCGGCTTCATGGTCGAATGTGCCGCGGCCTCCGAATGGAACGGGTGCCCGTGGAACACCGGCAGCGGCTTGCCGATCTCCCGCTCGATCTCGCGCAGCCAGGCGCGCTGTTCGGCGTCGCACAGCGTGACCGCCCAGCCCTCGCGCCCGGCCCGGGCGGTGCGGCCGATGCGATGCACGTAGGCCTCGGGGATGTTCGGCAGGTCAAAGTTGAACACGTGCGAGACGTCGTCCACGTCGATACCGCGCGACGCGATGTCCGTGGCGACCAGGATACGCGTGCTGCCGGAGCGGAACCCCGCCAAAGCCCGCTCGCGCGCGCCCTGCGACTTGCCGCCGTGAATCGCCTCGGCCGTCACGCCGTGACCGGTCAGGAACTGCGTTACCTTGTCGGCGCCACGCTGCGTCAGGGTGAAGACGATCGCGCGCGTCACACTGGGGGACTTCAGCAACAGCGCCAGCAGGTCCCGCTTGTTGTCCCCATCGACGAACATCACGCGCTGACGAACGTTGGCGACCGTGGTTGACGGCGGCGCGACCTCCACCCGCGCCGGATCGCGCATCATGCCGCCGGCAAGGGCAGCGATCGAATCCGGCATGGTGGCGGAGAACAGCAGCGTCTGCCGAGCCTTGGGCAGCCGGGCGACGATGCGGGCGATGTCGCGGGAGAACCCCATGTCAAGCATGCGGTCCGCCTCATCGAGCACCAGCACCTCGACCTTCGACAGGTCGCAATGCCCTTGGCCGATCAGGTCCAGCAGGCGGCCGGGCGCGGCAACCAGCACGTCAACGCCGCGGCGCAGCGCCGCGACCTGCGGCGTCTGGCCGACGCCGCCGAACACGACGGCGCGGGTTGCCCGCGTGTGGCGTCCGTAGGTTCGGAAACTGTCCGCGATCTGGGTGGCCAGCTCGCGGGTGGGCGCCAGCACCAGAACACGGGCGCCGCGCGCCGGCGCCGGACGGTGGTCGGCCGCCAGTCGGTGCAGGATGGGCAGCGCGAAGGCAGCCGTTTTGCCGGTGCCGGTCTGCGCCAGGCCGATAAGGTCCCGGCCCCGCATCAGATGCGGAATTGCCTGCAACTGGATCGGCGTCGGCGTCGTGTAGCCCTCTTCGGACAGCGCCCGCAGCAGCGGCTCGGACAGGCCAAGCGAGGAAAACTTCGCTAGAGCGTCATCGGTGGTCGTAATAGTCTGAGTGGTCATTCGAGCGCCCTCCGGGGCGCGTGTTCAAGCATCCGGCGGCAGGTTCCAAGGGAACCTCGCGGCGACGGACGCGATCGTGGGAGCCGATAACCAGGGTACGGCCATAACCCCGCGCGAGCTGTAGCCCGAAGCCACAACCGAAGCGCGCATTCACCTTAAATGGACTGTCCTGGCGCGAACGCACCGGACTCCCGCAGAAGGCCAACCTGGCATCCGCAGCCTATATAGCACGCTCCTCAGCCAATTGCAGCAAGAGCCTGCGCCAGATCGGCAATTAGATCGTCCGGGTGTTCGATCCCGATGCTGAGGCGGATCGTGCCGTCGGTGACGCCGCTCTGTGCACGAACCTCCGCGGGGACGCCGGAGTGGGTTGTCGTCGCCGGATGACTGGCCAGTGACTCGGTTCCCCCCAGGCTGACCGCCAACTTGAAGATGCGCAGCGCGTTCAGCATGCGGAAGGCTTCGGCCTGGCCGCCGATGATCTCGATGCTGAAAGTCGAGCCGCCGCCGGTGCATTGGGCGTCGTAGACGCGGCGCGCAGGGCTCCCCGGAGACAGCGCGCTCAGTATATGGACGGCGCGGATGCGGGGATGCTCGCCCAGGAAGGCCGCGACGGCTTCCGCGTTCTGGGTTGCTCGGGTCATCCGCAGCGACAGCGTCTCCAGCGAACGCCCCAGCATCCAGCAGGAGTGCGGATCGAGCTGGGTGCCGATGGCGCCGCGCAGCAGGCGGACCGGCCGCATCCGCTCCCGGCTGCCGATCGCCGCGCCCGCGATCAGGTCGCTGTGGCCGCCGACATACTTGGTCAGCGAGTAGATCGAGATGTCGATGCCGTGGGCAAGCGGCTTCTGGAAGATCGGCCCGAGCAGCGTGTTGTCGCAGACGACCACCGGGCGGTGGCCCTGGCGCGCCTCGATCCGCGTCGCGGCTTCCGTGATCAGGGAAAAATCCACCAGCGTGTTCAGTGGGTTGGAGGGGGTCTCGATCAAAATCACGCTGACCCGTCCGCGCGCCATCGCCCGGTCGGCGGCGGCCTCGATCTCGGCAGCGTTGACGCCGTCCGAGAAGCCCTCCGCCGCCATACCGTGCCCGGCGAAGACCTTGGTAAGCAGAGTTTCGGTGCCGCCATAGATCGGCTGGCTGTATAGGATTGCGTCGCCGGGACGGGTGTAGGCGAGAATGGTCGTGGCGATTGCCGCCATGCCCGACGAGAACACCAGGGCGCTCTCCCCGCCCTCGTAAATCGCCAGCCGGTCCTCGACGATCTCGCTGTTGGGGTGATTGAAGCGGGAATAGACCAGCCCGGCCGATCCGCGGTTCGGCGCCTCCTTGCGGCCGGACACATAGTCGAAGAAGTCGCGGCCTTCCTCGGCGGAGCGAAAGACGAAGGTCGAGGTCAGGAACACCGGCGGCTTGACCGAGCCTTCGGACAGGTTGGGGTCGTACCCATATCCCAGCATCAGCGTCTCGGGATGCAGGGCGTGGTTGCCGATATGGTCGGCGTGGCTGCGGTCCTCGGCCATCGATGGGCCCCTTCAGTGTCGTGTTCGCTCTACTACTATGGCGCAGGTTTGCCGCTGGCCGGTTGCGAAATGTGGGCGCGCTGCCCGCTACCCTGTGCGGCGGTCCGGCGATAAACCTCGCGCGGCGGCGAGCCAATAAACCCGGGGCGCCGGCCCTGGCGACCAGCATGCGGAGATCATTGTGCCTGCGACCCCGACGGCCCGAGCCGACCAACCTCTCACGCCCGCCGAGGCTGTGGACCGCCTGGAAGCGCTGCACGGCGCCGCCACGGACGCGCTGCGGGAGGCGCTGGAGCGTTTCGTCTCGATCGGCGTGCCGCCGACCGCGGACGATCGGGCGCGGTTCCGCTATCCGGAGCTGAAGGTGGTTTGGCAGCCGAGCGGTTCGGCACCGATCACGCGGCGTGCCTGGGGCAAGTTCCAGGCACCGGGGGTGTATGCCAGCACCGTGACGCAGCCGGCCTTCTTCCGCCGCTACCTGCTGGAACAGTTGAGCCTGCTGGCGGACGAGTACGGCGCCACCATCACGGTCGGGCCGAGCAGCCAGGAAATCCCGTATCCCTACGTGCTGGAACAGGATGACCAGCTGGTTCGCAGCGGCGCGTCCGCGGCCGATCTCGCGCGATACTTCCCGACGCCCATCCTGTCGGCAGTGGGCGACGAGGTGGCGGACGGGTTGTGGGTGTTCGAGGAGGATCGGCCCCGGCCGCTTGCGCTGTTCGATGCCGTCCGGGTGGATTATTCGCTGCGGCGGCTGGTGCATTACACCGGCGCCGATTGGCGGGCGATCCAACCGTGGATTCTGCTGACCAACTACCATCGCTATGTCGATGGCTTCGTGCGCTGGGCGCTCGGCGAGCTGTCGGTGGCGGATGGCCGTTATGAGACGCTGATGCTGCCTGGCGGAGGCGCAATCCGGCGCGGCGACGACCTTGCCCCCGCGGAGGCACTGATCGCCGCGGCGCCCTGGCATCGCTTCCAGATGCCTGCCTACCATCTGGTGGGGCGGGACGGTCAGGACGGCATCAGCATCGTCAACATCGGCGTCGGCCCATCAAACGCGAAGAACATCACGGACCATCTGGCGGTGCTTCGCCCGCACTGCTGGCTGATGATCGGGCATTGCGGCGGCCTGCGGCAGTCGCAGACCATCGGGGACTACGTGCTGGCGCACGGCTACCTGCGGCGCGACCGCATCCTGGACGACCTGGTGCCGCCGGAGGTCCCGATCCCGGCACTGGCCGAGGTGCAAGTCGCGCTGCAGGGGGCTGCGGCCGTGGTCACGGGCGAGCACGGCGACACGCTCAAGCGGCGGCTGCGCACAGGCACAGTGGTGACCTACGACGACCGGAACTGGGAGCTGCGGTGGTCGCAGGAGCGACGCCGGATCAACCTGTCGCGGGCCATCGCCGTCGATATGGAGAGCGGCACCATCGCGACCCAGGGCTACCGGCTGCGGGTGCCGTACGGCACCCTGCTGTGCGTGTCCGACAAGCCGCTGCACGGCGAGATCAAGCTGCCGGGCGCGGCCAGCGCCTTCTATCAGCGCGCCGTCGGCGAGCATTTGCAGATCGGGCTGGTGGCGCTCGATATGCTGCGCAGGCAACTGGGAACGCTGCACTCCCGCAAGCTGCGCAGCTTCGATGAGCCACCGTTTCGGTAGGCCGTGACCGGCCGCGCGTTACCGCAGATGGGCCAGCAACGTTTCGGCGCCCGTCTGGCTATGCCACTGGTCGAACCACACCACATCGTTCAACGGGATGCGGGGCAGCCATCCGGCGGTTTCCAGTTCGGGCTTCTGGAAGAAGTGCGAGACGTAGCCGACGCACAGATAGGCAATCGGCTGGATCGATGCCGGAATGCCCAGCGCGTTGCGCACATCGTCGTGCCGCAGAATGCTCACCCAACCCACGCCGATGTTCTCCGCCCTTGCCGCCAGCCACAGGTTCTGGACAGCGCAGACGGCACTATACAGATCCATCTCCGGCTGGTGCGTCCGGCCGATCACGACGGGACCTGACCTGCTGCGGTCGCAGGTGACGCAAATCCCGATCGGCGCTTCCAGGATGCCTTCCAGCTTCAGCGGCCGGTAGGCGTCCCGCTGGGCGCCCTCGAACATCTCGGCCGCTTCCTGATGCGCAACCTGGAACGCGTCATGCACCTCGCGTTTAACCGCCGCATCCCGGACGACGATGAAGTCCCACGGCTGCATGAAGCCGACAGACGGCGCATGGTGCGCGGCTTGCAGCAGGCGCGCGAGCACCTCGTCGGGAATCGGATCCGGCAGAAACTGCCCGCGCACGTCGCGGCGGCTGAAAATACATTTGTAGACGGCGTCACGCTCGGCTTCGGAAAACTCGGCGTTCGCCTGAATGGTGGCGTCCATGGTGGTCCCCTTCATGGGAATGCGTGATCACCCGTACAGGTCCGCGCGGGTTGGCGGAAGGCCGCTCGCACCACGCGCGCGGCGGGTGGCGATAGTCTGAAACACGACGGCCAGATACACGCACCCCAGGAGCGTGCGGCGGGCATAGTGCTCGCGCCAGGCTTCGACGTCGTGCACCTCGAAGCCGCTGCTTGCGGCGATCCGGCCAGATCGCCGCTCGGCCGGCGCACGGCGGCCAGGCCCCGGTCGCCCGGCGACGCTGCGCACGTCTGACACCGGGCGGCGCCCGGATCGGCGGGGCCAGTCGCCGTCAGCGCTGGACCAAAAACTTGGCCGGCCAACCCGGAGCTTACGATCCCGGCAAGCGGAGAGCCGCGCCGATCTTTCGGATGGGTATCCACGCGGGGTCGATGCCCATCGGCCCGATTTTCTGTCAAGAGGAAGCTCGCGGCGCAATGCCGGACGCGAGCGACGATTTCTGCGCCCCGCCACATCAACAAAACCTTGAAAATTGAACCGGCGCCGGCATATTAGCTCCGGATTGCTGCAGTGCAGCATTGCCGACCGGTCACACCACCGGCCGGGCCGGGTCGCCTATGGTCCGTGCGAATAAGGTGAGGGAGGCAGCGTTCGTGCGAAACACGGGCTGCCGTCATCCGCCAAGGCAGGCCCAGCGAGAAGGGGGTTTGCCTTATGCACGTGTGTGCATGTTTTCCGGCGAGCAGGGGGTGCATTGGTGTGAAACCAGTGCCGACGGCTGGTTTTCACGGCGTTGGCTCTCCGGCTGCCCAGGGAACATGAAACAGGCGGGGCAGCCGATTCGGGCACACCTCGCCACATATTTGACGCCCTCACGGAGCGTATCCGCGAAATCGATGGTCGTGTCGCCGGCCGTCTGCAACGGTTGAAAGGAAAACCTATGCTAACCACCGACAACGTCGTCACCGCACTGCGGTCCAGGGCGAATATCCAGGACCCCTACGGAGAACGCCTGATGACCGAAGCTGCACGCCTGATCGAAGACATGGCCGCTGAAGTGAGGGTCTGTGAGGACTCCACGCGCGCCATCGAAGGCCTGAAGGCGGAGGTCCGGCGTCTGGAAGCCTTGGTGGCTGATCTGACAGCGTCGCGTTGATCGCCCTGTTGGAAAGGCGCGGCCGGAAACTCTATGGTGATCCGGACTAATGGACGATCCGGATCACCCTGCTGTGTCAGCCTCTGCCGAGGGAAATGGCCGTTGGTCGCCTCCTTCAGGGGGCGTCATGCCCTTGGCTGATGCCACGGCGGACGGCACGCCCCTTCCGGGCAGTGTCTCGGCGGGTCAGGTTGCCGCGTTGCTGCGGACGCGCGGGGCGGACCGCAAGGCGCTGTTTGCCCGGGCGGACGAGGTCCGCCGCGCCAGGATGGGGGATGACGTCTTCCTGCGCGGCATCGTCGAGTTTTCCAACATCTGCGGCAGGAATTGCCTGTATTGCGGCATTCGCGCGTCCAACCGCGCCGTGCATCGCTATCGGATGGACGCGGACGAGATTCTCGCCGTTGCACGGAACATGGTCGGCTGGCAGCAGACGACCATCGTGCTGCAATCGGGTGAAGCCGTGTCGCCCGCAGGCGATCGGCAACTGGGTGATTTGATCCGCCGGATCAAGGCTGAAACCACCCTGTCGGTAACGATCTCAGTCGGCAATCGGTCGCGAGATGTCTACGCCCATTGGCGCGACTGCGGCATGGACCGCTACCTGTTGCGCTTCGAGACCAGCGATCGCGACTTGTTCGCGACGATCCACGCGGATTGCACACTCGACGAGCGGTTGGAATGCCTGCACATCCTGCGAGATCTTGGCGTGCAGGTCGGCAGCGGCTTCATGATCGGTGTGCCGGGGGAGACGCTGGATATCCTGGCGAACAACATTCTACTGTGCCGGGACCTCGATCTGGACATGATCGGCATCGGGCCGTTCATCCCGCATCCCGAGACGCCGCTTGGTGACACCACCAACGCCTATGCCGATGATCCCGACATGCACTTCGTGGCGCTCGCCACGCTGCGCCTGGCCAACTCCGACGCCCATATTCCGGCGACGACGGCGTTCGATGCGGTGTTCACCAATCCGTCGGGGCGCGATCTGGCCCTTCAGCGCGGCGCCAACGTGTTCATGCCGAACAGCACGCCGGGGAAGTACCGCAAGGACTACATGCTCTACCCCGACAAGCCCTGCGTCGATGAAACCGGCGCGCTGTGCGCGTTCTGCATCGTGGGACGGCTGGAAATGCTGGACCGCCAGATCGGCGTCGGCCCCGGCCACTCAAGGAAGCGCGCCGACGGCGCAAACCCATCGTCAAGCGCGTAGAGGTGGCGGGTTCCATGGCAATCGGCGACGCCATGCGGATCGAACGTGATTCTTTGGGCGAACGCGCGGTTCCCGCCGCAGCGTACTACGGCATCCACACCGCCCGGGCGATCGAGAATTTTCCACTGCTCGGTCAGCCCTCGGCCCGCGTTCTCGTGCAGGCAATGGCGACGGTGAAGCTCGCCTGCGCCCGGACGAATCGCGAGCTTGGGCTGCTTGATGAGGCGTCGGCCGATTCCATCGTCAGGGCCTGCCGCGAGCTGATCGCTGGCGACCTCGCCGGCGAGATCGTCGTCGATGCGCTGCAAGGCGGTGCAGGCACCTCGCTGAACATGAACATCAACGAGGTTCTCGCCAACCGCGCCGAAGAACTGCTCGGCGGGCAGCGCGGCCAGTACGCACGGATCAGCCCGCTCGACCATGTCAACCTGCATCAATCCACCAACGATGTCTTCCCGACCGCCCTGAAAGTTGCGGCCATCACCCTGCTGCGCCGCCTGGAAAAATCCATCGCGGGCCTGCAAGCAGCCTTCCAGGCAAAGGAACGAGAGTTCGGCGATGTAGTGAAGATCGGCCGGACCCAGTTGCAGGACGCCTGTCCGATCACCCTCGGCATGGAATTCTCCGCCTGGGCGGAAGCGCTGTCGCGTGACCGCTGGCGGGTGTTCAAGTGTGAGGAACGTCTGCGCGTCGTCAATCTTGGCGGCACGGCGGTTGGCACCGGCCTGACCGCGCCGCGCGACTACATCTTCCTGGTGGTGGATAAGCTGCGCGAGGAAACCGGATTCGGCCTCGCCCGCGCCGAAAACCTGGTGGACGCGACGCAGAACGCTGACAGCTTCGTTGAGGTCTCGGGCATTCTGAAGGCGCATGCCGTCAACCTGTTCAAGATCTCGTCCGATCTCCGGCTGCTCGCCTCTGGTCCCCGCACCGGCCTCGGCGAACTGAAGCTGCCCGCCGTGCAGGCAGGGTCCAGCATCATGCCAGGCAAGGTCAACCCAGTGATCTGCGAAGCGGTCGGTCAGGCCGCGATGCTGGCGATCGGCAACGACGCGACGATCACGCTCGCCGCACAATCCGGGCAGTTGGAATTGAACGCGTTCCTGCCGCTGCTGGCCCACGCGCTGCTGCAAAGCCTGTCGGTGCTGGAAGCCGCGTGCCGGATGTTCCGCGAGCGCTGCGTTGAAGGCATCACCGCCGACCGCACCGCGTGCGAGACCCATGTCCAGCAGTCCTGGGCGACCGTGACCGCCCTGTTGCCGAAGCTCGGCTACGACCGCGCCGCCGCGGTAGCGAAGCAGGCGCAGGAAACCGGCAAGTCCGTCGTGCAGCTCGTGGTCGAGCAGGGGCTGCTGGATGCGGAGACGGTGCAGACGCTGCTCTCGGCGGACGCTATGACCGGGCTGGGGTATCGAGGATGAACGCCATGCAGGGAACGCCCAAAAGCCTGCGTTTGCATATCGGCATCTTCGGCCGGCGCAACGTCGGGAAGTCCAGCTTGGTCAACGCCTTGACCGGCCATCCCGTGTCGATCGTCTCAGCCACGCCCGGCACCACAACCGACCCGGTGGAAAAATCCTTCGAGATGGCTCCGGTCGGACCGGTGGTGTTCGTCGATACCGGCGGCGTCGATGATGTCGGCACCCTTGGTGAGCTGCGCAAACAGCGGACGGCCGCCATTCTGGAACGCGTGGACGTGGCGCTGCTGGTCTGCGGTCCGGAAGGGTTCGGTCCCGACGAGGAACAGCTTGCGGCGGCATTGCGCGAACGGGCCACTCCGACCGCCGTTGTGTTCAACAAGAGCGACCTTGGGCCGCCGCCGCAAGCCGATCTGGACCGGCTGGCCGCTACCGAAACCGAGGTCGTGCGGGTCTCCGCGGCCGAAGGCACGAATATGGGGCTGCTCCGGGAGGCGATCACCCGCCTGGTTCCCGACGACCGGCTGGAGGAGCCGTCGCTGGTTGGCGACCTGATCCCCGCCGGGGAGCTCGCCGTGCTGGTGGTGCCCATCGATCTGGGCGCGCCGAAGGGGCGGCTGATCCTGCCGCAGGTGCAGGTCATCCGCGAGATCCTGGACAGCGACGCGATGTGCATGGTGGTGAAGGAGCGCGAGCTGCGCGATGCGCTCGGGCGGCTGGACCGCAAGCCCCGGCTGGTGATCTGCGATTCCCAGGTGGTGCTGAAGGCGGCCGCCGATACGCCGGCCGACGTGAAGCTGACGACGTTCTCGATCCTGATGGCGCGTTTCAAGGCCGATCTGGTGAAGCTGTCGCGCGGCGCCGCGGCGATCCACCTTCTGCGGGCCGGCGACCGGGTGCTGGTGGCGGAAACCTGCGGCCATTGCCCGCTGGCCGACGACATCGGCCGCGTGAAGATTCCGCGCTGGCTGCGCCAATACGTTGGGGCGCATCTTGATATCGATATTTCCGCCGGCAAGGACCTGCCCGACGACCTGACGCCGTATTCACTGGTGATCCACTGCGGCGCCTGCATGATCACACGCAAGCACATGCTGGCCCGTCTGTACCGGGCAGAGCGGCAGGGCGTGCCGATGACCAATTACGGGGTCGCCATTTCCCTGCTGCAAGGCGTGCTGCCGCGCGCGCTGGAGTGTTTTCCCGCCGCTCGCAGCGCCTATGATGCCGCTCGTTAGGCGAATTGACGGTACCCCGCCGGGCGCGACGAGCACATTGCAATTGAAGCTGGAACGAGACCAACGCACCGCGAGGCCGCGACCGGTAAGATCGCAAATCGCGATGTTCGTGGACATGGCTGACCATGGCTCTTATTGTTGGCCATTCAGATGTTTGCAGCGTAGGAATTGAATCAGATGGATTGGACTAGCGGCCGCTTCCCGCAAGCGGCCGGGCTGCGCGCGTCTTATCAGACAGCGCGGACAATGGACGCGCTTCGGCGTCTTCCCCTGGCAGCCTGAACACCGAGGGGCAGCATATGGCAAACGTGGTTTTTGGCGTCTGGGACGGAGAGGTCTACGACCACCGGGGTCCCCGCGCGGACAGTGCCGGTCTTCCGGCGGCCGGCCTGCCCGGGCTGGAGGGGTTCGACGTGTTCAATGAGGGAAACCCCATCAGGGCGTTTCTCGGCGACCGCGGCTTCTTCATCTTCGACAAGCGCGTCAGCCTGATCGATGCCTTCTGGCACTACATGGACAAGGCGGCCGAGCAGTCCTGCGGTAAGTGTACCCCGTGCCGCATCGGCACCGTTCTGGTCCGCGATGCGCTGAACGCGATGCGGCACGGCGACCACAGCGATCTCGGCCTGGACGGCATCGTTTCGCTTGCCGCGCAGATGACCGAGACCTCGCTGTGCGGCCTCGGCCAGACCTGCGGCAAGGCGCTGGTGGCTGCCCTCGATCATTTCCACGACGTGTTCGAGGCGGAGGCGGCAAACGGACGGGTGCCCGAACAGTATGGCACCAGCTACATGACCGCGCCGTGCATCGAGGCGTGCCCCTCCAAGATCGAAGTGCCGCGCTACATCGATTATATTCGCGACGGCAAGCCCGAGCACTCGCTCGGCGTCATCCTACAGAAATACCCGATGGCCGCTACCTGCGGCCGCGTCTGCGTCCGTTTCTGCGAAATGGCCTGCCGACGCAACCTGGTGGACGAGGCGGTCGGCATCAAGACGCTGAAGCGCTACGTCGCGGACCAGCAGAAGGGGCCGCACGCGCTGACCTTCAGCCGCGATATGATCGCCAACCCGCTCGGCCCGGACATGCGCGTCGCGGTGGTTGGCGCCGGTCCGGCCGGCGTCGCCTGCGCCTATCACCTGCTGCTGCACGGCTATCATGTCGATGTCCTGGAGGCGCTGAACGTCGCCGGCGGCATGGCCGCCATCGGCATTCCCAGCTACCGCCTGCCGAAGGACGTGCTGAAGTCGGAGACCGACATCATCACCGCGCTGGGCGGCAATTTCCTGTTCAACCAGGAAATGGGACGCGACTTCTCGGTCAACGACCTGTTCGCGCGCGGCTATCGCTCGGTGTTCCTGGCGCTTGGCTGCCAGCAGGGCACGCTGCTGGGCGTGGCCGGCGAGGACCGCAATATGGCCGGCTACGAGTCCGGCATCGCTTTCCTACTCAAAGTCCATGACCATGTCGCCGGCATCCGCCCGACCACGCTGTCTGGCCAGGTCATGGTGGTCGGCGGCGGCAACGTGGCCATGGACTGCGCCCGCTCGGCGCTGCGCATGGGCGCGGAAGCCGTTCATCTGATCTACCGCCGCCGGCGCGAAGATATGCCGGCGGACCACGAGGAGATCGAGGCGGCGGAAGCGGAAGGCATCGTGTTCCACTTCCTCACCAATCCGTCGCGCGTGATCGCTGAAGACGGCAGGGTGGTTGGGTTGGAGCTGGTTGAGATGCGCTCGACCGAGCCCGACGCAAAGGGCCGCCGCAACGTCGAACCTGTGCCGGGTACCGAGCGGGTTCTGCCGTGCGACACGCTGATCGCGGCAATCGGCCAGCAGGTGCGCAAGGGTGCGCTGCAGCCTGCGGACGGGATCGAGTTGGACCGCTGGAACTGCGTGGCGGTCAGCGCAACCCTGGCCACCTCGCGGCCGGGCGTGTTCGCGGGCGGCGATGGCACATCCGGTCCCTCGACCCTGATCCACGCCATGGCAGCCGGCCTGAAGGCCGCGCGCAGCATCGATGATTACATCCAGTTGGGGCATGTGCGATTCGCACCCCGTGCTCGGATGCGTGAGATTCTCAACCAGTACAAGATGTTGGCGGCCGATAGCATCGAGTACCCAATCCGCAACGAATACCGCGTGCACAATCCTGAAATGTCTCCGGAGGTCCGCAAGGAGATGTTCGAGGAAGTGGATCAGACGATCAGCGCGGAAGAAGCCTATCGTGAGGCAAAACGTTGCCTTCGTTGCTATCGCATTTATTCCGTAATCACCGAGCACCCCATCCCCGAAGGAGCGGCGTAGCGCCATGGACTCCGCCATCCCGGTCTCGGGCGACGACGCCACCGTGCATGCCTCGATCAACGGTGTAGCGGTCACCGCGCAGCCGCAGGAGACCATCCTGCATTGCGCCCGCCGCCACGGCTTCCAGATCCCGACGCTGTGCGAGATGGACGACATGGACCACACGCCCGGCACTTGCCGCGTGTGCATGGTTGAAATCCGCGGCGCGGGCCGGGAACAAACGCAACTGGTGGCGTCCTGCACGACCCCGATGCAGCCGGGGCTGGAGGTTCTCACCCGCACCCCGCGCGTGCGGGAGACACAGCGGTTGCAGGTGGAACTGCTGCTGGCGGATCACAATCACGACTGCGCCACCTGCATCCGCCACGGCGACTGCGAACTGCAGGACGTGGCGCAGTTCGTCGGGCTGCGAAAGAATCGGTTCAGCGATCCGGCGCGGGTGGCGGCGCGGCTGATCGACCGATCCTCGCCGGCGCTGATCCGCGACATGACGAAGTGCATTCGCTGCCAACGCTGCGTCGCCATCTGCCGCAACGGCCAGAGCGTGGACGCGCTGGTGGTGACCGGTTCCGGCCAGACCACCGCCGTTGGCCTGCGGGATGGGCTGTCGCAGAAGGACTCGACCTGCGTCAGTTGCGGCCAGTGCGTCCTGGTCTGCCCCACCGGGGCGCTGGGCGAGCGGGACGAGACCGATCGGGTCATCGACTTCCTGTACGACCCGCAGATCGTCACCGTGGTGCAGTTCGCACCCGCGATCCGCGTCGGCTTCGGCGAGGAGTTCGGCCTGCCGCCGGGCACCAACGTCGAAGGCCAGGTCATCGCCGCCTGCCGCAAGCTCGGCTTCGACATCGTGCTGGATACCAACTTCGCCGCCGACGTGGTGATCATGGAGGAGGGCACGGAACTGCTGCGCCGCCTTGGCAAGGGGCAGCGGCCAACGTTCACGTCGTGCTGCCCGGCCTGGATCAACTTCGCCGAGAAGCACTATCCGGATATTCTGCCGCTGCTGTCCTCGACCAAGTCGCCGCAGCAATGCCTTGGAACGATCGCCAAGTCCTACCTGCCGGAACGCATGGGCATCGAGCCCAGCCGCATCCGTGTCGTCTCGATCATGCCCTGCACGGCGAAGAAGGAAGAAGCCGTGCGGCCGCAATTCGTCCATGACGGCGTGCGGGAAATCGACGTGGTGCTGACCATCCGGGAGTTCGCCCGGCTGCTGCGGCGGGAGGGGGTCGATCTGCGCGCGCTGGAGCCCTCGACCTTCGATAACCCGTATATGAGCGAATACTCGGGAGCAGGCGCGATCTTCGGCACCACCGGCGGCGTGATGGAGGCGGCGGTGCGCACGATGTACCACGCCGTCAACGGCACCGAGCTGCCGCAGATCGAGCTGACGCAGTTGCGCGGGTTCGAGGGCGTGCGCCACGCCACCGTGGAACTTGGCGGCGCGATCGGCACGGTGAAGGTCGCGATGTGCCACGGGCTGAAGCCGACCCGCGAACTCGTCGAAGCGGTGCGCGCCGGGACCACCGATCTCGATTTCATCGAGGTCATGGCCTGCCCGGGCGGCTGCGTTGATGGCGGCGGACACCTGAAGTCGAAGAAAGCCTACCTGCCGCACGCTCTGAAGCGGCGCGAGACGCTGTTCGGCATCGACCGCGCTGCCCGCGCGCGCCAGTCGCATAACAATGTCCAGGTGCAGGCGCTGTATCGCGACTTCCTGGACCACCCGTATTCGGAGAAGGCGCACCACCTGCTGCACACCTACTATACCGACCGCAAGGTGGAGATGACACGCACGGTGAGCGAGATCTGGAACGAAATAACGATGAGTACGATGATCTACTGATCGGATTGCGCGCGACTCTGCCCCGCGAGGGCGGCATGGCAAGTAGGGCGGATAAGCGTTAGCGCCATCCGCCGTTGCCGCAAGCCGCAAGCGCAAGGGGTGGATGGTGCTTCCGCCGCGCCTGCGCGCCCCTAAATACAATTGCGACTGAATATCATCAAAATGCACCCCCTTTGCAAGGGGGTTAGTTTGATCTAGGGAGACTATGGTCCAAGCCGTTCACTCACTGTCCGGCGGGGACATTGCATCGGAGCATTGACCACTTATAGTCGTGGTCGATAAGCGAGGTTATGCCATGTTGATGACTGGCCAGGACCAAGAAAAAGCGCTTATCTCCGAGCTGTTCAAGAAGCACACACGCCAGAGATCGGCACTGATTCCCATCCTTCAAGCCCTTCAGGTGGATGGAGGGTATATTTCAGAATTCGCAATGCAATATATCGCCGACAGCCTGAACATCCACGCCTCCGAAGTCTACGGCCTGGCGACCTTCTATCATTTTGTGAACACGCGGCCGAAGGGCAAGTTCATCATCCGGCTCAGCCGGGACATGTCGTCGATGATGAAAGGCGCCAAGGTCGTTGCCCGTCAGTTGGAAAACGACCTGGGGATACGGTTTGGCGAGACGACGCCGGACGGCATGTTCACGCTGGAATGGACAAGCTGTATCGGCATGAACTACCAGGCGCCGGCGATGATGGTGAACAACGAGGTGTTCTCCAATCTGACCGCCCCGCGCGTGCACCGGATCATCGAAGACTGTCGTCAGGAGTTCAGCTCCCACCGCCGGACCGTCGGCAACGTCAGCGAGACCTACTCCAACACCCTGAACTACAGCAACTACAAGGTGAACGCGGCGCTCACCAAGGCCGTTGCCATGTCGCCGAGCGCGGTCATCGCGGAACTTACAGCCTCTGGCCTGCGCGGGCGCGGCGGCGCCGGGTTCCCGACCGGAGTCAAGTGGGCCGCGGCAGCCGGCGCGAAAGGCGATCGCAAATACATCGTCTGCAACGCCGACGAGGGCGAGCCGGGAACCTTCAAGGATCGCATCATCCTCGGCAAACACGCGGATATGGTGTTCGAGGGCATGACCGTCGCCGCCTACGTCGTCGGCTCCAGCGAAGGCATCGTGTACCTGCGCTACGAATATTCCCACCTGCGGCCGCACCTGGAATCGGTCATGTCGGCTCGGCGCAAGGCCAACCTGCTGGGGCAGGACATCCTTGGCCGTCCCGGGTTCAATTTCGACATCCGCATCCACATGGGCGCCGGAGCCTATGTCTGCGGCGAGGAAACCGCGCTGATCGAATCGCTGGAGGGACGCCGCGGCGAGCCGCGCAACCGTCCGCCTTATCCGGCCGAACGCGGCTTCAACGATTGCCCAACCGTCGTCAACAATGTTGAGACGCTGGCATCGGCCTGCTGCATCATGGACCGCGGCGCCAAGTGGTTCGCCAGCATGGGCACCGAGAAGTCCAAAGGCTTCAAGCTGTTCAGCGTGTCGGGCGATTGCTCGCATCCGGGCGTCTATGAACTACCCTGGGGCATCACCGTCGATCAACTGCTGGACACGGTGGGCGGCAAGGGCGCCAAGGCGGTGCAGGTTGGCGGCTATACCGGGCAACTGGTTCCGGCCAGGCAGTTCGGCCGCAAGATCGCCTATGAGGATCTCGGCATCGGCGGGTCGATCATCATCTACGGCCCGGACCGCGACATGCTGGACATCGCGGAAAACTACCTGGAGTTCTTCATCGAAGAATCCTGCGGTCAGTGCACGCCTTGCCGCGAGGGCAACGTCAAGCTGCTGGAGGGCATCCGGCTGCTTCAGCGTGGCAAGTGCTCCAACCGCTACCTGAACGACTTGGTCAGCCTGAGCGAAACCATCCGGCTGACATCCAAGTGCGGCCTCGGCCAGGCAAGCCCTAACGTGGTGGTCGCGCTCAACGAGCACTTCAAGGAAGAGATCCTGGCTCGCCCGATCTTGGGTCACTAGCCGGACGCCGGGAGAGAACGATCATGCAAACCGAAACCTGTCTGGCCGATTCCACCCCCGCCACCTGCTGTCAGTCCGACACCGCGCAGGCAACGGATGAAGCCAGCGTCCCGATGGTTGCCGCCACCATCGACGGCATCTCGATCGAAGTTCCGAGCGGAACGACCATCCTGGAAGCCGCCAGCAAGATCGGCGTGCATATTCCCACGCTGTGCCACCACCCGGACCTGCGCCCCGCCGGCGTCTGCCGCATCTGCGTGGTCGGCGTCGAGGGCATGCGGACGCTGCAGACGGCCTGCACGACCCCGATCACCCAGCCGATGACGGTCAATACCAACACGCCGGCGGTACGCACCGCCCGCCGCCATATCGTCGATCTGATGCTCGCCAGCCACTATGGCGAGTGCTACGCCTGCAAGCGCAACAACAACTGCGAATTGCAGTCGCTGGCCAAGGAATACGGCGTCGATTTCTTCCGCTTCGGCCACCCGACCGAGCCGCGCTACGCGATCGATCGTACCAGCAGCTCCGTTGTGCGCGACATGAACAAATGCGTGCTGTGTCGCCGCTGCGTGCGGACCTGCACAGAACTACAAGGCGTCGGCTGCCTCACGGTCAAGGACCGCAGCTCGCGCTCGCAGATTGCCACCTTCGGCGACAAGCCGCTGTCTTCCGTGGTCTGCATCAACTGCGGCCAGTGCATCAATCGCTGCCCGACCGGCGCGCTGACCGAGATCGACCAGACCGACGAGGTTTGGGCGGTGCTCGACGATCCCACCAAGCACGTTGTCATCCAGACGGCCCCGTCGCCGCGCGCCGCGATCGGTGAATGCTTCGGTCTGGAGCCGGGCACATCGATGACATACCAGTTGAACACCGCGCTCAAGCGCATGGGCTTCGACGGCGTGTTCGACACCAACCACACGGCCGACCTGACCATCCTGGAGGAAGGCACCGAGCTGATCATCCGCCTGTACAACGCGGTGGTGAAGCGCGATAACGCCGTCACGCTGCCGCAGTTCACCAGTTGCTCGCCAGGCTGGGTGAAATACGTCGAGCATTTCTATCCGGAGATGATCGACCATCTGTCCACGGCAAAAAGCCCGCAGCAGATGTTCGGTGCACTGTTGAAGACGCACTACGCCGAGCGGAACGGGATCGATCCCAAGGACATGGTGGTGGTGGCGTTGATGCCGTGTACCGCGAAGAAATTCGAATGCGACCGCCCGGAGATGTGTTCCAGCGGCTTCAAGGACGTGGATTTCGGGCTGACCACGCGCGAGCTTGCCAAGATGATCTCGGAATCGGGCATCGACCTACCTAACATTCCGAAGACGCAGTTCGAGCAGCCGTTCGCCGACGCTTCCGGCGCCGGCATGATCTTCGGCGCCACCGGCGGCGTGATGGAAGCCGCCTTGCGCACCGTGATCGAGATGGTGACCGGGCAGAAGGTCGAGAATTTCTTCGACCATGCCAACATCGTACCGGTGCGCGGGTTCGAGGGCGCGCGCATGGCGGAGATCACGATCACCGAGGTCGGTCCGGTACCGGAGCTCATCGCGCACCTTGTTCCGGATTGGGATTGGCTGAAGGGCGTGACCCTGAAGGTCGGGATCGCGCATGGCATCGTCAACGCGCGCAGGGTGGTCGAGGACATCAAGGCCGGCGGACCGTTCAGCACGTGCCATTTCATCGAATTCATGGCGTGCCCCGGTGGCTGCCTGGGCGGCGGCGGCCAGCCGATTCCGACCAACGCCGACATCCGGGCGCGGCGCGCCGGGGCGATCTATCAGGCCGACGAGGCGTATGCCGTTCGCAAGTCGCACGAAAATCCGGTCGTGCTGCAGCTTTACAAGGAGTTCCTGACCGGCGGACCGTGCGGTCACGAGTCCCATCACTTGCTGCACACCCACTACACGCCGCGGGGCAAGTTCATTTCCTGACGCCGGCGGCACCACTGGACGGCAGGTGACGCCAGCCCGGCGTCCTCTGCCCGACGCGTCACCGGCCGAAGCGCGGCAGCATCCGGGTGAGCACGCTATTGCGCAGTACGAAGTGATGCCGGGTCGCGGCAGCGACGTGAACGAACAGCAGCACGATCAAGATCCAGCCCGCTTGGCTGTGCACGGCCTCGGCCGCCACGTGCGCCGGAGCCTTGTCTGTCAGCGTGGACAGCACCGGCAGATGCGGAACCTCAAACAGGCCGAAAAAGATCGTCGGTATGTTGCGGCTGTTGGTTGATACCAGTGCCCAGCCCGACAACGGGAGGCAAAGCAGCAAGATGTAGAACAGCAGGTGGCCGAGCGTCGACGCCACTTTCTCCCAGGCCGGCACGCCGGCGGGCAACGCCGGTGCACGATGCGTCAACCGCCAGCCGATGCGCACGAAGGTCAGCGCAAAGACCGTCAGGCCCAGGGATTTGTGCAGCGCAAACAGTGGGACCCTTAGGGGATCGCCCAGCGGTATCAGCACCATGGTCCATCCCAACCCCAGCAAGGCCAGAATGCTCAGAGCGATGAGCCAATGCAGCACCATCGCACCCGAATCGTAACGGCCATTGGCAGTCATCTAGCGTCCCCGTACCTGAAGGTGTTGCGGCTCACAGTGCCCACCACATCCGGCGGCGGCGAAGATTGGAGAGGCTCCCGCGCTCACGTGCACCGCTTCAGAACGGAATCTCCAACTCCAAGCGCCAGCGCAGCGTGCCGGATGGACTGGCCTGGGTGACGCCGAACAGCCAGCCGAGTTCATATTTGATCTGCCCTGCGCGGCCGAGGCCGAGTTCGTGGAGGTTCAGCCTGCCGATCGCAACCGGACCGGCAATCAGTTGCTGCTGATTGAAGCCCGGCATGCTCCCCAGCGTGCCCGTGTCGCCATAAATCTCGATCGCCGGTGATAGCGGCGCCCACAGGTTCCACCTGCTTTGCCAGGCGAAGGTGAAGTCCAGTCCCTGGCTCGTCTGGTCCGGGCCAAGCTGCCGGGTGAAGAACAAGTTCGCCGTATGGGTGGTGCGGCCGATGTCTTTGGCGATGACCGGCCCGAAGGTGATCTCGTTTGCGCTGGCGTAGCTGCCGTGGGTGACCGTCTGGCCATACTCGGCGTAGAAGCCAAAATCCGCGAACGCTTCGCCCGGCTCGGTCAATTGGATCATGTTTTCCCACACGACCTGGTTCAGCAGAACCGGCTGGCCGAGAGTCGGGTCGTTGTTGAAGCCCAATTCGATCTCGCTGTGCCACCATGGGGTCAGGCCGGTGCCAAGTTCGAGCGTGTAGCTTTGCTGCCCGCCGACGCTCGGTCGCGTGTCGAAAGACCTGGAGCCGTTATGTTCGATTTCCAGCTCGCCAAGGTCGATCTCGTAAGGCGAGACCACGTGGAAGTCGGCTCGTGCCCGGAGCGGCACCAGCGCGGTGAGCGCCGCGGCCAGCGCACAGATCAGGCGGGTCATTTCGCGACCAACACGCCCTGCGCGGTATCCTGGTGGAAGTCGCCGAAGAACTTGTATTCGCCCGGATCGAGCGGGCCGAGGAACACCGTGATGGTCTGGCCCGGTGCAACCAGCTTCTCCCGGTTGAGATCGACGCTTTCGAACTCATCGGAGGAGTCGTCGGTGTTCTGCACCTTCAGTTGGAACTTCACATGCGCCGGCACCTGGATGCGGTCCGGCACGAAACGGTGCTGGCGGAACACCAGAGTCGGCAGGTCGTCGGCCCGTGTCGGCGTGCTGGCCGCCAGCAGTGCGGCCAGCGGCACGACTGCCACGGCGCTCCCAGTGAGTCGGCTCAACGTGCCGCGAACACCAACGATCATACTGACGAGCATGAGGCCCTCCCCGGACGACAGATGCGAATGACTTGCAACCGCATCTCTGTGACACAGCGGGGTGAGCGGATGCAAGGGTGGATTGATGGGGCGCTCCGGTGGCGGACAGCCGGCCGGCGCTCAGTGTCGCCGGCGGCTGGTCGGGTCCCGGCCAGTCGGTGTACAGTCTTAATCGCGGTGGCGGCTGCAGCCGCGGGCAACGTTACTGCGGTCGCACCAGCCGGTGGTGCTTGCGACCGGCCGATAACTTGATCACGCCGTCGCGCAGGTCGCCCGCCGTGACCACATGCGCCTCATCCCGCAGCGGCAGATCGTTCACGCGCGCCCCGCCGCCGCGGATCAGCCGCCGTGCCTCGCCGTTGCTCGCTGCCAGCCCGGCCAGCATGAACAGGCGAAACGCCGGGACGCCGGCTTCCAGCTCCGCCTGCGCTACGTCCACACCGGGCAACGTGTCCGCGGCTTCGCCCAACTCGAAGGCCTGCCGCGCTGTCTCCGCCGCGGCAACCGCCGCCTCGGCGCCGTGCGCAAGCCGCGTCGCTTCCGTGGCCAGCAGCTTCTTCGCCTCGTTGATCTCCGCCCCGCCCAACGCTTCCAGCCGCGCGATCTCGTCCAGCTTCAGGTCGGTGAACAGTCGCAGGAAGCGGCCGACATCGGCGTCCTCGGTGTTGCGCCAGAACTGCCAGTAATCATAAGGCGCCAGCCGATCCGCCGTCAGCCACACGGCGCCTTTGGCTGTCTTGCCCATCTTGGCGCCGGAGGCTGCCGTGATCAGCGGCGTGGTCAGGCCAAACACCGCCTTCGCGTCGGTCCGCCGCACCAGCTCCATGCCGGCGACGATGTTCCCCCATTGGTCCGACCCGCCGATCTGCACCGTGACCCCGTGCCGGCGGGACAGCTCCCGGAAATCATAGCTCTGCAGGATCATGTAGTTGAATTCGAGGAACGTCAGTGGCTGCTCGCGGTCCAGCCGCAGCCGCACCGCATCGAAGGTCAGCATGCGGTTGATGGTGAAGTGGGTACCGACGTCGCGCAGCAGCGGAATGAAGCCAAGCGCGTCAAGCCACTCGGCGTTGTTCAGCATGATCGCGTCTGACGGGCCGTCGCCGAAGCGCAGAAACGGATCGAAGCAGCGGCGGATGCCGGCCATGTTGGCGGCGATCTGCTCGTCGGACAGCATCTGGCGCGATTCGTCCTTGCCGGAGGGGTCGCCGATTCGCGTGGTGCCGCCGCCCATCAGCACCACCGGACGATTCCCGTGCCGCTGCCATAGCCGGAGAATCATGATTTGCAGCAGACTGCCGACGTGCAGCGAATCGGCCGTGCAATCGAAGCCGATATAGGCAGAGACCGGGCCGGCACACAGCGCCGCATCCAGCGCCTCGATGTCGGTGCACTGGAAGACGAAGCCCCGGTCGGTGGCTTCTTGCAGGAAGTCGCTGTTCGGCATGGTGAAGCGCCCGTATCTCAAGGACGGATCGGGCTAGCACAGAGCGAGGCGAGGGCAAATGCTGCGCACCATCGGGCTGATGAGCGGCACCTCGCTGGACGGCGTGGACGCCGCCTGGCTGACGACGGACGGCGAGCGCGTCGGCGAACTCGGTCCGGCGCTGACGATCCCTTACGACGACGCTCTGCGATCGGAGTTGCGGGGCATTCTGGATGCCGCGCCGACGCTGGCTGCGGACGATCCGGTGCTTGCGCACGCGGTTGCGCGGCTGACCGAGTATCACGCTCAGGCGGTTGCGGCGCTTGGCCGTCCAGCGGACCTGATCGGCTTTCACGGCCAGACCATCCTGCATCAGCCGGGGCTCGGGCGCACGTGGCAAGTCGGCGACGCCGCGCTGCTGGCGCGGGTGACCGGCCTGCCGGTAGCGTTTGACTTCCGCTCGGCGGACGTCGCGGCCGGCGGCGAGGGCGCGCCGCTGGTCCCGGTGTTCCACGCGGCCCTGGCCCGCGAGATGGAGCGTCCGCTGGCGGTGCTGAATATCGGCGGCGTGGCCAACGTCACGTGGATCGGGCCAGGCGACCGGCTGGTGGCCTTCGACACCGGGCCAGGCAATGGGCCGTTGGACGATTGGACGATGCGCCACACTGGCGCACGCTTCGACCGCGATGGCGCGCTGGCGCTGGCCGGACGGGCAAATGAATCCGTGCTGGGCCGCTTGCTCGCGAATCCGTATTTTGGTCGCCCAGCGCCGAAATCGCTGGACCGGTTGGACTTTGCCGCGGCGCTGGCCGCCAGCGGCGTTGATGCGCTGTCAGCCGCCGATGGCGCCGCAACCCTTGCCGCTTTTGCCGCCCGCGCCGTGGCGTTGGCGACGTTTCCCGCCCCGCCGCGAAGCTGGCTGGTGTGTGGCGGCGGACGACACAACCCGGCGATTATGGACGCGCTGCGGGATGCGCTCGATGCTCCGGTAGAGGCGGTGGAAACGGTCGGCTGGGACGGCGACGCGATCGAGGCGCAGTGCTTCGGCTACCTCGCTGCTCGGGTGAAGGCCGGGCTGCGTATGACCTTCCCGGAGACGACCGGCGCTCCTGGCCCGCTGGCCGGCGGCCGGATCGTCCGTCCCTAGGCACGCTGGCCATCCAAGGCCGGGCGCTCCTCTCGGAATGCTCAAACGGCGGATAAGTGTCGCGTCATCCGCCTCTGGCGGTGCGGCTCGCGGCCAGCGGCGGATGGCGCATAGCGCTTCTCCGTTGGGGTGGACGGCCCCTGCGGCATCTTGTGCCAAAGTCCCGCTGTCGAAGGCTGAACGATGGAGCCGTCCATGACCGATCTTACACGCATTGGGGTTGATACGTCGAAGTCTGTCTTCACGCTGCACGGGGTCGATGCGGCGGGTTGCTGTGTTTTGCGGCGCAATCTCCGGCGCCGCGAGTTCGAGGCCTTTTTCCAGAAGTTGCCGCCCGTCGAGGTGGTGCTGGAGGCATGCGGCGGGTCGCACCACTGGGGGCGATGGCTGATGAAGCTGGGCCACCGGGTGAGGCTGATCCCGCCGCAATACATCAAGCCGTTCGTTAAGCGCGGCAAGAATGATCGCAACGACGCCGAGGCGATCTGCGTCGCCGCAGCACAGCCCTCGATCGGCGATGTGCCGGTCAAAGCAGTTGAGACCCAGGCGGGGGCGATGCTCCTGTCGACGCGCGAGTTGCTGGTTCGCCAGCGCACCCAACTGGTCAACGCGCTGCGCGGCCATGCCACCGAGCTCGGCCTGGTTGCGCCGCAAGGCGACAAGGGTCTCACGCAGTTGCAAGGCGAGATCGCCACCGCCGACGATGAGGTGGTCCCGCCGGCGGCGAAGGAGGCATTGGCGCTGCTCGGCAAGCAAGTCGACCGCGTCCAGGCTCGCCTGGCCGAGATCGACGCCAAGCTGAAGAAGCAACTCGCGGCCGACCCGCTCAGCCAAAGGCTGGCCCATATACCCGGCGTCGGCCCGATCATCGCCTTGAACCTCGCTCTGCGGGTCAACCCGGCGCAATTCAAGTCGGGGCGGCACTTCGCGGCCTGGCTCGGCCTCGTGCCGCGCGAGCGTTCCACGGGAGGCAAGCAGCGGCTGGGCGGGATCAGCCGCGCCGGCGACGAGCGGCTGCGGCAATTGCTCGTCGTGGGGGCCACAGCGGTGATACGCCATGCCACGTCAGGCCGCGCCGGCGCCTCGCCATGGCTTCTCGAACTGCTCAAGCGCCGCCCGCGCAAGCTTGTCGCGGTCGCTTGGGCCAACAAGATGGCCCGCATCGTGTGGGCCATGATGACGAGCGGAGAGGCATATCGGCCCGCGAAGGCCGCCGCCTGACCCTCGTCATGCCGCCGGTGTAGAGCTTAAGGGATGAGATGTTGATCGGACGATCCGACGAACCACGAACACCGTGTAGGGCGAAGGCCATCAAGGCCGCTTCTCCGTTTGGTGGTGGATCGCGGAACCCATCTGGGCCAGCGGCCGTCGTGCCGCTCCAAACAGGCCGGACACACGACCGCTATCGCGCCGTATCAAATTTCTCCCCCTTACCCCTTGCACCGAGGGGGCCGTCCACACACGCCCTAC
>Ga0302319_10005384_pt1 | contig 25724 bp, 28 predicted proteins | sample Bog_T0_2_FD_203319 | JGI IMG/M metagenome (GOLD analysis project Ga0302319, IMG submission 203319) | Peat permafrost microbial communities from Stordalen Mire near Abisko, Sweden - Bog_T0_2 | ecosystem: Environmental > Terrestrial > Soil > Wetlands > Peat | place: Sweden: Abisko, Stordalen Mire...
AAAAAAGGGCGGAAACGCGATGTTTCCGCCCTTGGTTAATTTCAGAGTGTTAACGGCTTAAACGACGCCGCGCTTATGTTCGCCGACCACAATCCGGCCCGGATTGAAGGCGCGCTTGAACACATCCAGCGCCTTGCGGGGCTGGGCGTCGCCGCACATGAACACATCGAAGGCCGCATAGCCTTTTTCCGGCCAGGTGTGAACGGAGATGTGGCTTTCGGCCAGCACCGCCACGCCGGAAATGCCGCCGCCTTCCTCGAAGGTGTGCAGGTGAATGTGCAGAAGCGTGGCGCCCGCCGCATTCACGGCGTCGATCAGCGCGGTTTCGATGCGCTCACGATCGGCAAGGCCTTCGGCTTCCCAAAGGTCGATGATCAGATGGCTGCCCGCATAGGACAGGCCATTCTTGGTGATGAAATGATCTTTTTGGTCGTCGTTCGAAGCTGGAACGATGACCGGAACGGGCCTCGCAGTCGCGCGGACGCGAGGCGCCCTTGCTTCTTTGTTCGCCGCCACCAGATTAAGTCGAGCCATTAGACACCTACCCGTCTTGGAGTTGACACCTACGCCTTGGCCTTACGGACTTCCGGACGCGCCTAAAGAAGAAAGCGACGCACGGGGTCACCCGGTCGCCGCTTTTTCCCGCTTTTTTTCTCGCGGGGTCGAACGCAAATAAGGCTAACTGCCTTCCCATGCAAGAAAAAATTTCCCCTTGGGGCATTTTTTTTGCCGGTGTGCCCCACCGCCACAGCGCCAGCGGTGGCAAAACGGCGCTCAATAGTCTGCGCGCGCCGCGCCCGCGCGCACGGGAAAGTCCTGTCAAATCTGCATCAAATGCATTGCCGGCATGGTAGACAGAGCGCGGCGCGCGCCCTATACGCCTGCGCCAAGCCGGCCGGCTGTCACAGTCCCTAAGGAAGTCTTATGGCCAAACTCTCCCAGGTTCAGGAACGTCTTCACAAGGGTTACGCCCAGACCATGGAGGTGACCAAGCTTCTGGCCGACGAAAAGAGCCGGTATCAGCACATCCGCATTTTTGACACAGTTGCCAACGGACGCGTGATGACCCTGGACGATATCGTCCAGATCACCAGCCGGGACGAGAGTGCCTATGCCGACATGCTCACCCATCTGCCCATGCTGGAGCATGGCAAGGTCGAGCGGGTGATGATCCTGGGCGGCGGCGACCTGTCCATCGCCGACGAGGCGCTGAAACACAAACACGTCAAGGAAGTCGTGCTGGTGGATATTGACGGGCGCGTGATCGCGCTGTGCCGGAAGCTGTTTGGCAGCGTCAACGCCAAGGCCTTCAAGGACAAGCGCATGACCATCGAGGTCGCCGACGCCTTTGAATATCTGGGCCGCAAATCCAGCAAAAACCGCTTCGATCTGATCATCGCCGACCGCCCCGACCCGGTGGGCCCGGGCAAGGCGCTGTTCGGCGAAACCTTTTACGACCGCGTCAAGCACGCGCTGAAACCCGGCGGTTACGCCACCTTCCAGACCGGCGTGCCATTCTACCAGCCCTGGGAGATCACCGAGGCGCTGAAGGAATTGTCGGCCTTCTTTCCCCTTTCGGGTCTCTATCTGACGGTGGTGCCGACCTATATCGGTGGCTTTATGGCTTTGTCCTGGCCGAGCAAGGGCGGCGAGGCGCTGGGCACCAAAGCCGGCATCAAGCGCGCCGCCAAGGCCTACAAGAAGGCCAAACTGAAGTGCGACTATTACAATCCCGCCATCCATCAGGCCGCCTTCGCGCTGCCGGAGTGGATCAAGAAGCTGGTGCCCTGATCGGCTATTTTCTCAAAAGAAGGCGGGCACTCCAGATTGCCGTCACCATTGCCGGCCTGGTGCCGGTGACAGCCGGACTGGCCGGCGCCTTCGATCCCAGCCTGCTGGATCTGGCCGGCCGCCCCCAGGCGCTCAGCCATGCCGCCTATCTCAGCGGCTTGCTGCTGGGAATCGGCCTGGGATTCTGGTCCACCATTCCGGCGATCGAGAGCAAAAGCGGCCGCTTCAGCCTGCTGGCGGCCATCGTGGTGCTGGGCGGGCTGGCGCGACTCTTTACCGCCGTCCGGCTGGGGGTTTGGACGCCTTCGGTCGTATGGCCGCTGGCGATGGAACTGGGCGTAACCCCGGCACTCTGGCTTTGGCAACAGCGCCTCAGCAGCGGCATTTGACGCGCCGGCCTCTTTCCTTTCGCGCGCCTCTTTCCTTTAGCCTCTTGGCACCCCATCTTTCGGGCCGAAACCAACGGGACCTCATGTCATGGCCTTGATCGGACCGGGCGGCCGCCCCGTCACCTCCACGCCCGTCCAGAATAGTGCCGCGGCAGGCGCCAGCCCGCATATCAAGGATTCCGGCATCGCCACCTTCGCCGCTGACGTGCTGGAGGCCAGCCGCCAAGTGCCCGTGATTGTGGATTTCTGGGCGCCCTGGTGCGGCCCGTGCAAACAGCTCGGACCCGCGCTGGAAAAGGCCGTGACCGGCGCCAAGGGCGCGGTCAAGCTGGTCAAGGTCAATATCGACGAAAATCCGGAGCTGGCGCAGCAGCTGCGCATCCAGTCCATCCCCACCGTCTACGCCTTCAAGGACGGCCAGCCCGTGGACGGCTTCATGGGCGCCCTGCCCGACAGCCAGGTTCAAGCCTTTGTCACTGCGCTGGCCAGCGGCGCACCCGCCGGCGGCGGTCATGACCATGGCCATGGCGGCCCCGAACATGCGGCCGAGGTGCTGGCCATCGCCGATGAGGCGCTGGCGGCGGGCGATATCGGCACCGCCGCCCAGGCTTACGGCCATGTGCTGCAGGACCTGCCGGGAGAGCCCAAGGCGGTGGCCGGACTGGCGCACTGCTATCTCAAAAGCGGCGATATCGAACGCGCCCGCGCCACCTTGCAACTTGTGCGTCCCGATGGCGTGAATGACGAAGTGATCCGCGCCGTCGAAGCCGAACTGAAGCTGCGGGTCAATCCGGTGCCGCGCGGCGAAATCGAAGTGCTGCGCGCCAAACTGGCGGCGGACGAAAGCAACCATCAGGCCCGTTATGACCTGGCCCTGGCGCTGGATGCGGGCGGCGAGCGTGAAGCCGCCATCGCCGAACTTCTGGAACTGGTGCGCCGCGACCGCAAATGGAATGACGATGCGGCGCGCAGCCAGCTTCTCACCATGTTCGAGGCGATGGGCGCCGCCGATCCGCGCATCATCGAGGCGCGGCGCAAGCTGTCCGGCCTGCTGTTCTCATAATGTTGAAGGGGTATCACAGCTTCACCGACCTGCCCGGCATCATGCCGGTCTTCCCCTTGACCGGCGTGCTGCTGCTGCCGCGCGCCGCGCTGCCGCTCAATGTGTTCGAGCCCCGCTATCTGGAACTGGTGGATGATGCCCTCAAGGGCAACCGGCTTATCGGTATGATCCAGCCTACCGAGAGCGAGGAATCGGTTCTGCGGCCCAAACTCTCCCAGGTCGGATGCGCCGGACGGGTGATTTCCTGGCGCGAGACCGAGGACAATCGCTATCTCATCACCCTGGCCGGCCTTTGCCGCTTCCGGGTGAAGGAAGAGATTTCCGCGCTCTCCGCCTATCGCCAGGTGGCCTGCGATTTCGCGTCTTTCGCTGGCGATCTTGCCCAGGGAGATGAGGATGGCGATTTTCCCCGCGAACGCCTGCTGTCGGCGCTGAAGGAATATCTGTCGCGCCGCGACATGAAGGCCGACTGGAAAAGCGTAATGACGGCGCCAGCGGAATCGCTGGTCAATGCGCTGGCGATGATGTGCCCGTTCGAGCCGGCCGAGAAACAGGCATTGCTGGAAGCGCCGAGCTGGACGGAGCGGGTTTCCACCCTGGTGGCTCTGCTGGAGATTTCCACCGTGGGCCAGGGCCCCGGTACCCTGAACTGACGAACTTTGAATTAAACAGGCCCTGGATTGATGGAAACCGACCCCAAGCTGCTGGAGATCCTGATCTGCCCGGTGACGCGCACCAGGCTGCACTATGACCGCGAGCGCCAGGAACTGGTGTCGCGCGCCGCCGGCCTGGCCTATCCCATCCGCGCCGGGGTGCCGATCATGCTGCCCGGCGAGGCGCGCGAACTTTCCGGCGAGGAACGCCAATGAACGGGCGCAAATGAGCTGGCCGACCGAACTCAGGCTCAATCCCGACAAGACCAGACTGACCGTCACCTTTGACGGCGGCGAACGTCACGCGCTGGGCGCCGAATATCTCAGGGTCCAGTCGCCCTCCGCCGAAGCGCGTGGCCATGGCGGGGAGAGGCCGCCGCCGATCACCGGCAAGGAAAATGTGAAAATCACCCGGCTTGAGCCGGTGGGCAATTACGCCGTTCGCATCGTGTTCGATGACGGCCACGACAGCGGCCTCTATAGCTGGGATTTCCTTGCCAGGCTGGGGCGCGAGGCGCCCCCCCAAACGGGTACCAGGTGAGCGAAGCACCAAAGCCGCGCCCCAATGTCCGCAGCCTGGCCAGGGCACCGCGCGGTCAACGCCTCGCCATCATGAAGGGGCAGGACAGTGGCCGCTTCATGGATCTCTATCACAATATCCTCACCGTCTCCTGGCCATTCTTTGTGCTGCAACTGGCGGCTCTGTTCCTCACCGTCAATCTGATTTTCGCGATGTTCTATGCCGCGGACCGGGGCGGCATCGTCAATGCGCGGCCGGGCAATTTCTCCGACGCTTTCTTCTTCAGCGTGCAGACATTGGGCACGCTGGGCTATGGCGCGATGGCGCCGCGCACCCTTTATGTCAACCTGCTGGTGACGGCGGAAAGCTTCACCGGCATTTTGATCATCGCCCTCTTCACCGGCATCATTTTCGCCCGTTTTTCCCGGCCTTTTGCGCGGGTGCTGTTCTCGAATGTGGCGGTGGTGGCGCCGTTCGACGGCGTGCCGACCCTGATGTTCCGGGCCGCCAACCAGCGCGGCGAATCCATCCTGGATGCCTCGGTCACCGTCTCGCTGGCGCGCCAGCACACCACGATCGAAGGCGTCACCATGCGCCGCTTCCAGGAACTGAAGCTGATGCGCTCCAACAATCCCTTATTCCTCTTGTCCTGGACAGTGATGCACCCGATTGACGAGGCCAGTCCCCTTTACGGGCTGACGCGCGCGGATATGGAAGCGGCGGACATGGAGATCGTGGTGATGCTGAGCGGCATGGACGAGATCATCGCCGACCGCATCTATGCCCGGCATGCCTATTGGAATGACGAGATTCTGTGGAACCGGCGCTTTGTCGATGTGATCTCGACGGCGCCATCGGGCCGGCGGGTGGTGGATTTGACGCTGTTCCACGACACCAAGGAACACCAGGAAAAATCCGCCATCACCAACTAGGTCTTGGCGTCGGCGCCCACGGCATCACCGACATGGGCCAAACCGTCGCGGGCCAGCAGCGCCGCCAGTTCGCGCTTGATGCGATTCACCAGACCCGGGCCGTCATAGACCAGCGCGGTGTAAAGCTGCACCAGCGAGGCGCCGGCGCGGATTTTGGCATAGGCGTCGGCGCCCGAGGCAATCCCGCCCACACCCACCAATGTCACGGTATCGCCCAGCCGCAAGCGCATCTGGCGCAACATTTCGGTGGAGGGCGCCAGCAGGGGTGCGCCCGAAAGACCGCCCATCTCGGTTGCGCTCCGCGACGCCAGCGCGGGCCGGGCGATGGTGGTGTTGGACACGATCAGCCCCTCTATCCCGCTGGCGCGCAGCACGGCAGCAATATCGTCCAGCGCCGAACTGTCGAGATCGGGGGCGATCTTGAGCAGCAGCGGAATTCTGCTCTTGCGGGTCTGGACAAGCGTATCCAGCAGCCTTGCAAGTTCGTCCTTGTTCTGCAGCCCGCGCAGGCCCGGCGTATTAGGCGAGGAGACATTGACCGTGACATAATCGGCCAAGGGCGAAAGTTCGGCAAAGGCGCGGGCGTAATCGGAAATTCGGTCCTTGCTGTCCTTGTTGGCGCCGATATTGATGCCGACGATGCCTTTGCCCTTGCGGCGCGCGAGATTGCGCGCCGCTGCCGCCACGCCTTCATTGTTGAACCCAAGCCGGTTAATGACGGCGCGATCCTGGCTGAGACGAAACAGGCGCGGCCGGGAATTGCCGCTTTGCGGCCGCGGCGTGACGGTGCCGCATTCGACAAAGCCGAAACCCAGCCGGCCCATGGCGTCGGGAACCTCGGCATTCTTGTCGAAGCCCGCCGCCAGTCCCAGCGGATTTGGAAAAGAAAGACCCAACACGGAAATGCCCAGGCGCGGGTCATCGTGCGGCGGCTGTGGCAAGAACGGCCCCACCGCGCCGCTCAGCGCAAGGGTGGCGCGATGCGCGGTTTCCGGGGGCAGCAGACGCAGGAGCCGGGCGGCGACATCCAGAATCATGGCACCTGACCATACGCTTTATGCGTCACGGATACCCCTGAAATAGGCGCACCTTCTCGGCCAGGGCCGCTTCATCGCCCCGGTTCAGCAGCGCCTGCAACGTCGCGGCGCGGGTCTGGATGAATTTCTCATATTCGGTTTGCGGCGTGGCCTGGATCGCGGCCTCCAGTTCGCCGGCAATGCGACTGCGGAATTTCCTGGAATCATAGCCCGCCAGCGACAGCGCGATCTGGTAGCGCACCGCGACGTTGCCCGGCGCCGCCTGGACGGCGCGGTCGAACAGGGCCAATCCGTCTGCCTCATGCGCGCCGTAAACCAAACCCGCCAGCAGCACGCCGCCGCCGCGCACAAGCTCGATGTTCCAGGCGCCCATCGCGGACAGGGCATAGGCATTGCGGGGATCGCTGCGCAGCGCGGCATCCAGCTCATCCTTCGCCACCGAAACATTGGCGCGCGCGCGCAGCACGCCCTGGATGCGGCCTTCCAGGCCCAGCGCCGCTGCCAGCCAGATATGTCCGTCCGGATAGAGGCTGCCGGCGGCAATGGATTTGCGCGCCAGAGCCTCGGCCCGCTGCAGGCAGGACAGGCAGGGCGCGGGCCGCATCGCCGCCTCAGCCATCGCGGCGCGGGCGGCGATGGCCAGGCCTTCGGGCGTGCCCGCTTCGCTGCCGGCCCGGATGGCCTCTTCATAGCGGCCGGCGGCATAGACCGGATAAAGGCTGTCGGCGGCATAGGCGGGGGTCAAGGCCAGCACCAGAACGAGCGCCAGAACCCTCATTTGAGGAATGCACCCGCAAGCGCCTGGCGGATCATCGCCGCGGTCTCCGCGCAGCCGAACAAGGCGGCAAATGAGCCGAAGCGCGGGCCCTGGCTCTGGCCCAGCAGCACTTCGTAAAGCGCGGCGAACCAGGCGCGCAAGGGCTCGAAGCCATGCGCCTTGCCGACTTCGTAGACGACATTCTGCACCACGGCGCCATCGCGTGTCCCGCCGAGCTTTTCCAACTGCGCGGCCAGATCCTCAAGCGCGGCGCGTTCCTTGGCGTTGGGGGCGCGAAAGCGTTTGGCGGGCTTTACGAAATCCTCGTAATAGCGCAGGGCATAACCGACCAGCCGGTCCAAACCGGGATTGGCCGCGGGCGAGGCATCGGGCGCATAGGCGCGAATATTGCCCCACAGCACCTCGCGGTTATGCGCGTTCGAGGCCGACACCAGATTGAGCAGCAGCGCAAAACTGACCGGATATTTTTCCTCCGGCACCTTGCCGCCATGAATGTGCCAGACCGGATTTTCCAGCTTCTGTTCGTCGCTTGTTTCCGGTGCGTGATAAGAATCGAGAAAAGCGATATATTCGTCCACCGCCTTGGGGATGACATCGAAATAAAGCCGCTTGGCGGTGCGCGGCTTCTGATACATGAACAGCGACAGCGATTCCGGCGAGCCATAACTGAGCCAGTCTTCGACGCTGATGCCATTGCCCTTGGACTTTGAGATTTTCTGGCCCTTGTCGTCCAGGAACATCTCATAGACATATTGCTCGGGCGGCTGGCCGCCGGCGATCCTGCAGATCGCACTGTAGAGCGGCGCCTGGGCGAGATGGTCCTTGCCGAACATTTCATAATCCACGCCGAGCGCCGCCCAGCGCATGCCCATGTCGGGCTTCCATTGCAGCTTGCAATGACCGCCCGTCACCGGCACGGTTTCGTGGCTGCCATCTTCCTCGACATAGGTGATGGTGCCTTTGGCGACATCATGGCTGACCACTTTGGCCAGCAACACTTTGCCCGAACGCGGGCTGATGGGCAGGAAGGGCGAATAAGTCTGCTGCCGTTCCTCGCCCAGGGTCGGCAGCATCACCGCCATCACCTTGTCGTAACTGGCCAGAATCCGCAGCAACGCGGCGTCAAACAAGCCCGACCTGTAGGTTGCGGTCGCGGAATAAAATTCATAGCGAAAGCCGAAATGATCCAGGAAGGCGCGCAGCCGCGCGTTCATGTGATGGCCGAAACTGTCATGGGTGCCGAACGGATCGGGAATGGCGGTGAGCGGCTTTCCCAGATTGGCGGCCAGCATGTCCGGCTGGGGCAGATTGTCCGGCACCTTGCGAAGCCCATCCATGTCATCGGAAAAGGCGATCAGGTGGGTGGGAATATCGCAGATTGTCTCAAAAGCGTGGCGCACCCAACTGGTGCGCGCGACCTCGCCAAAGGTGCCGATATGCGGAAGGCCCGACGGCCCGTAGCCGGTCTCGAATAGCACCCTTTCCGCAGGTTTTCCGTCTGCTGCCCGCCTTTCCACCCGCGCCAGAAGCTTGCGGGCCTCCTCGAATGGCCAGGCCTTGGCTGCAAGTGCCTGTTCCTTCTGGTTTTTCACGGAAATATTGACCTTTTATTAGGGCTGTTCTTAAGCGTTTTGAAAGGGCGCGAAAGCTAGGCTTTGCCGAGGGATAGCGTCAATGACCGTGGAAGTCATAGCCGGGCCGGACGAAAGGGCGGAATCGGAAAGAATATTCTCCGGCCGTATCGAGGTTCTGTACGCGCTTGGCCGCCATTATCTCTCCCTGCCTTTCGCGGTGCTGTGCGTCCCCGCCACACTTCTGGCCGGCAACACGCTGGGCCTGCTGCCGGCGACGCCGCTGCTGCTGCAAATGGCGGTCGTGATTGCCGCCGAGCAGCTCACCACCGCCTACAAGGCACGCTGCGAGAATAACGGCATTCACTGCGACGATCCGCATTTCTGGGCGCGGCGCTACACCTTTGTCTCGGCCATCGCCGGCGCCACCTGGGGCCTGGGCGCCTGGTTCTGGTTCGCCTGGGATTCCTTCCCCGCCGAAGCCTATCTGGCGCTGGCCTATCTGGGCATGACCGCCACCGAATTCATCGCCCGCTCGGCGCACCGTCCCGCCTATGCCGCCCACACCGTGTTGTCGCTGGGGCCGCTGATCTTGCTGCTGCTGCTGCATGGCGGGCTTTACGCCACCATGACCGCCATCCTGGTCGGATTCTTTGGCGCCGTGCTGATCTCCTATTGCCAGGGCATGGGCCGGTTGATTGACGAAGGCATATTTCTGCGCGGCGAGAATGCCGCGCTGGTGGAACGCCTGTCGCGCGAAAAGGTCGAAGCAATCCAGGCGCGCGATGCGGCCCAGGCCAGCGCGCTGGCCAAATCCTCCTTCATCGCCAACATCTCCCATGAACTGCGCACGCCGATGAATGCGCTCCTGGGCATGGCGCAACTGCTGGAGCGCGCCGAACTGCCCAAGCGCCAGGCCGATCACGTCAAGGTGATGCTGGAAGCCGGCCAGGGCCTTCTCACCCTGCTAGACGATGTCATCGCCCTGACCCGCGACGACGACGAACAACTGCAAGACGAGGATTGCGATCCGCTGCAGACCGCCCGCGCCGTGGCGCGCCTGCTGCAGCCGCGCGCCTGGGAAAAACGGCTGCGCCTGGCGCTGACCGCCGCTCCCGGCCTGCCCCGTGTCGCCGCCGATCCGCGCCGGGTGCGCCAGGTCCTGCTCAAGATCACCGATAATGCCCTCAAATTCACCGACCGCGGGCTGGTGGATATCCGCCTCGATGCCGAGCGCGACGAAAAAGGCCACGCCTTTGTGCGCTTTACCGTCTCAGACACCGGGCTGGGCGTCGCCCCGGAAGCGGCGCATCTGCTGTTCAAGCCTTTCTCGCCGGGCGATTCCTCTTATGCCCGCTATCAGCAGGGCGCTGGCCTGGGCCTTGCCGTGGCCAAGCGGATCATCGACCAGGCCGGCGGCCAGATCGGTTTTGAGAGCAACCAGGGCGAAGGCGCGCAATTCTGGTTCACCCTGCCCGTCTCCGGCCAGACCGCGTTTGGCAAGACCGGCGTTGCCGAATCCGAGATGCAGCAGGTGGCGCCGCATGGCATTGCCCTGCTGATTTTCACGCCCGCGCCCGGTGTCGCGCCGCAAATCGCCAATCTGCTGGAACCGTTCGGCAACCGCGTGGTCATTGCCAGCAGCGCCGCCGATGCCGCGCGTCACGCCAGCCAGGAACGCTTCGACGCCATTATCGCGGCGGCCTCGGACGCCGATCTTCTCGCCGCCGCGCCGGGCGTGAAGGCGCCCTTGATCGCGGTACTGCTGCGCGGCGACCGCGCCCCCGCCGCCACCGACATTGTGCTGCGCTGGCCGGTGACGGCGGACGCGCTGTACCGCGCCATTGATGCCGCCTGCATCGTGCCGGAGGACGGCGCCCCGCCGGAAGAAGGCGAGTTGCCCGCCGCGATTGACGCCACCGCCTTTTCGACCCTGGAAAAATCGGTCGGCGTGAAGACGCTGATCGAGATTCTGCAATGCTACATCGTCACCGCCGAAGAATTGACGGGCGCGCTGGCGGCGGCCTGCGCCGAAGAACGCTGGGACGAGGCGGCGCGCCTGGCCCAGGATATTGTCGGCGCCGCGGGCGGGCTGGGCCTGAGCGCGGTGGCCCAGGCGGCGCGGCATTTTGCCCAGAAATCGCGCGACGGCCAGAATCGCCACGAACTGCGCAATGCGGCGCAACTGGTGGTGGGCGAGCATGTACGGGCAAAGCGTGCTTTGACCAACCTCTACCCGGATGTGGCATAGGAATTCCCGGCCGCTCGCCCAAGCCGTCCGTGCGCGTCTTTCGCTTTCGCTCAAGACCTACGGACCGTTCGTCATTCAAAACGGTCCACTGGACCGTCCATACGCTGGCGCTATGGACTGTTCGCCTTTGGCGAACCATTCCTCCCCCTAAAAGCCCGCGCGTTTTTCCGGCACCTCGCTATAATCGGGGATGCTTCCCGCAATCGACTCGCTTTGCGACCTGATCGCGCTGGTGCCTGCGCCGCCCGGCGCCGTGATTTGTGACGCCACCGGCGATTGCCGCCGGGTTTCACGCGAGGAAGCCCGCGCGCTATTCCAGTCCGGCCGGGCCCTGGTGGTGCATGGTGCTTTTGTCGCCGGACGGCTGAAAAGCGCCGTCATCACGCCTTTGTTCGATGTGCTGGAACTCTTTGCTTTCGTGCGCCCGGGCCAGCCCGCGGTGCCCAGCGCGCTGGGACTGGCGCGCCTCACCGGATTGGAAATACCGCAGACGCCGGAAGCGGCGGCGCGAATATTGGCGCCCGTCGCCCGCATTCTGCTCAAGGCGTTTGCGGATCTTCCGCTGGAGGCCCGTGCCCGGCTGGCGCCGCTGCTGGACACGTTGAACCGGGCGGGCTGGCGCTGGGCGCCGCTATTGCAGGGTCCGCAAACAGTGCAACAAGGCTCGCCCATCGCCGGGCTGGAAGCCTGGCGCGGCTTGCCGCAATGGGAGGACGAAGCGCCGGTGGGCGTTCCGGGCTCGCAAGCGGTCTCGCCCGACGAAGCCACCGCGCGGCTGATGCGGCTGGTAGGTGAACCGCGCCCGGAACAGGCGGCCTATAGCGTGGCGGCAAGTTATGCCTTCGGGCCGCGCGACGATGGCGGCGCGCCCCGCATCGCGCTGGTCGAAGCGGGCACCGGCACCGGCAAGACGCTGGGCTATCTGGCGCCGGCCAGCCTGTGGGCCGAAAAAAATGGTCCCGGCCTGTGGATTTCCACCTACACCCGCAATCTGCAGCGCCAGATCGTGCAGGAGATCGCCCATCTTTATCCGGACCCGATCGAGCGCGCCGAAAAAGCGGTGGTGCGCAAGGGACGGGAAAATTATCTCTGTTTGCTCAATTTCGAAGATGCGGCCAAGCGAACCGCGCTGGCGCTGGGACCGCGCAGCGTGGCACTGGGCCTGATCGCGCGCTGGATCGGCTCGGGCACCGACGGCGATATCTCCGGCGCGGGCTTTCCGGCTTTTCTGGCCGCATCCATGCCGCTGTCCGAGGTTACCGACCGGCGCGGCGAATGCATCTATGCCGCCTGCCCGCATTATCGCATCTGTTTCATCGAGCGGGCGATCCGCCGGGCCCGGCATGCGCCCATCGTTATCGCCAATCATGCGCTGGTGATCGCGCAGGCGGCATCCGACTGGCTGGCGACAGATCAGACCACTGACACGCCCCCGGAACGGCGCCTGCGCTATGTCTTCGACGAAGGCCATCACCTTTTCGACGCCGCCGATAGCGGTTTCGCCGCTTTGCTGTCGGGCCGCGAGATGGCGGATTTGCGGCGCTGGATCCGGGGGCCGGAAAGCCGGGCCCGCACCCGCATGCGCGGGCTGGAAGAGCGGCTGAAGGATCTGATCGCCGATGATGACACCGCGCGCGAGGTGCTGGACGATGCCGTGATGGCAGCCGGCGCCTTGGCGGGTGAAGGCTGGATGGCGCGCATCAGCGGCGGCGGGCCACGAGGCCCGGGGGAGATTTTCCTGGCGGAAATCTATCGCCATGTCCGCGCCCGCAGCGATGACCGCGATGTTTTCTACACCCTGGAAGCGGAGCCGCATCCGCTCGGCGAAGAGGCGGCGCGGGCGGTGGCGGAATTGTCGCGGGCGCTGACGCGCATCGCCGAACCCCTGACAAGGCTGGCCAAGCTGCTGCGCCAGAAAATGGACGACAAGACCGCCGAGCTGGAGCCATACACTCGTGCCCGGCTGGAGGCGGCCGCGCGCGGGCTTGACCGCAGGGCCAAGCTGGTGCTGCCGGCCTGGCGGGGCATGCTGGAGAATTTGGAGAATGGCGAGATCAGTGACGATTTCACCGACTGGTTCGAGATCGCCATGCAGGAAGGCCGCGATTACGATGTCGGTTTCGAGCGCCACTGGATTGACCCCACCATTCCCTTGGCCAAGGAAATCCTGGAGCCGGCGCATGGCGCCTTGATCACGTCGGCAACGCTGCGCGACATATCTCTGGAAGATTGGGGCGCCGACGATATCGAAGCCCATTGGCAAAGCGCCGAGATTCGCACCGGGGCCTTGCATCTGCCGCTGCCGCCGCGGCGGGCCAGCTTCGGCTCGCCCTTCGCCTATGAAAACCAGTCGCGTATTTTCATCGTCAAGGATGTGGCGCGGCGTGATCCCGGGGCGCTTGCGGCGGCGATGCGCGAATTGTTCCTGGCCAGCGGCGGCGGGGCGCTGGGCCTGTTCACCGCCGTACGCGCCTTGCGCGATGTCGAGGCGCGGATTGCCGGGCCCCTGGCCGATGCCGGCATTGCGCTTTACGCCCAGCATGTCGACCGGCTCGACACCGGCGCGCTGGTGGATCTGTTCCGCGCCGAGGAGAATGCCTGCCTGCTCGGCACAGATGCCTTGCGCGACGGCGTGGATGTGCCGGGACGTTCGCTGCGGCTGGTGGTGTTCGACAAACTGCCCTGGCCCAAGCCCACCATCCTGCACAAGGCACGGCGCGCCCGTTTCGGCAAAAGCTATGATGATCTTCTCACCCGCCTCAGGCTGAAACAGGCGTTCGGCCGCCTGATCAGGGGGCCTGAGGACAAGGGCTGTTTTGTCATCCTGGAAGGGGCGACGCCGTCGCGCCTGCTGGCGGCCTTCCCGGAAGCGGCGCCGGTCAAGCGCTGCGGATTGGCCGAGGCGATTGGGGATATCCGGGCCTTTTTGGGGTGACCCTGAAGGGTCCAACGCCTATAACCAAAGGCATGGGCGAATTGCGCGAAATCACCAATCCGGAAGAAGAAGGCGGTTATGGCCGTTTCTCCACCGGCATCCTGCCCAGTCATGTCCTGAAGCGGCTGATTGCTGCCAGGCGCGAAATTCTGGCCGATGAGCCGATCACGCTGGCCCAGATCCAGCCCGCCAGCATCGATCTGTGCCTGGGGCCCGTCGCTTTCCGGGTGCGTGCCAGTTTCCTGCCGGGGAAAAACGCCACCGTGGAGGAGAAGATCGCTCAGGTCTTCATGCATGAGGTTGACCTTTCCAACGGCGCGGTGCTGGAGGCGGGCTGTGTCTATATCGTCAAGCTGTTGGAGCGGGCGGAATTCTCGGCCCGCATCGCCGGCGCCGCCAATCCCAAAAGCAGTACCGGCCGCATTGATGTCTTTACCCGATTGATCACCGACCGGGGCGAGGCCTTTGACCGGGTGGAAGCCGGTTATCATGGCCCGCTTTATGCCGAGATCAGCCCGCAGACTTTTCCCATCCTGGTGCGCAAAGGCTCGCGGCTCAATCAATTGCGTATCCGCCATGGCTCGCCGCAATTCAGCGACACGCAATTGCGCCGGCTGCATGCCGAAGCGCCGCTGGTGGACGGGGAGCCGGATATTGATAACGGATTGGGGTTCTCGATTGACTTAAAAGGAACCGGCCGCATTGGCTGGCGCGCCAAGCGTCACACCGGCCTGATTGACGTGGACAAGAACGCGGCGCTGTCGCCTTATGATTATTGGGATTCGGTGGAGGCCAATTCGGCGGGGCATCTGGTGCTGGACCCGGACGAATTCTACATCCTGGCGAGCCGCGAACGAGTCGCCATCCCGCTGGACCATGCCGCCGAGATGGTGGCGTTCAATCCGCTGGTGGGCGAATTCCGCGTTCACTATGCCGGCTTTTTCGACCCCGGTTTCGGCTTTGAAGCCGGCAAACCACCATCTGCCCGCGCCGTGCTGGAAGTGCGGTCCCGGGAAGTGCCCTTTATTCTGGAACACGGACAGATTGTGGGCCGGCTGGTGTTCGAACGCCTGACCGACCCGCCGCCGGAAGCCTATGGCGAGGGCCTGGGTTCCAACTATCAGAAGCAAGGCCTCAAGCTTTCAAAGCATTTTCGGGCGCCCTGAGCGATCTGAACGTCCGCTAACCGCCCAACATCCCCAGCAATTGTTGCAGAAAATCCACATCGCGATATGAAAAACGCGCGAATGTCTGCAAGCCCGTTGCTTCGGCGTGCATGTCCGGCACAGTTAGCGCGCTGCGGACGGACGGTTTGGGGAAACCCCGCAGCGTTTGGTACCGGCGCTGATTGGGGAATTAAAAGCGCCGGGCCGAGGGTCCATTTTGAAGGGGGCAGTGGTGAGGCGGTTACGGCGCGAAAGCTGCCGGCCGCCTCATGTTTTTCTGTTGCTCTTATGATCCTGACAACCGAACGCCTATGCCTGCGCCCGATGCTCCAAAGCGACGCGCCGGCGCTTTTCGCCATCTTCAGCGATGCGGAAGCGATGCGCTTCTGGCCGCGGCCCGCCGTCACGCGCCTGGCGGTGGTGGAAGAAATGGTGCGCGAGCAGATCGCCGCCGATGACCTCTGCCGTTACTGGACGGTATGGCGGCAAGGCGATGCCATCGGCAGTTGTGATCTCAGCTTCATCAATCGCGCGGAAGGACACGCCGAGACAGGCTTTCTTTTCCGCCGCGACCAGTGGGGCCGGGGCTATGCCGGGGAAGCAATGGCCGCCGTTGCCGCCCATGCCTTGGGCGCCCTGGGGCTGGCGCTTCTGACCGCCAGCACCCATGCGCAAAATGCCCGCGCCCGCCGGGTGCTGGAGCGACTGGGCTTTAGCCTGGAGCGGATCGTTCCCGATCATGCGCCCATGCCGGGCGTGCGGATGGACTGCGCCCTCTATGCCCTGCGCCGCCAAGCATCCATCGCCCAGAAGGGCGCATAGTAGATCAGCAGCGACAGGATGCCGATGCCGACCAGTTCCGGAATGTACCAGGGCCAGGGCGACAGAAAATCGAGCAGGCTGGCATTGACCGGCTTGGCTTTGAGAAACCCGTAATTGGTGCCCAGCGCCAAATCCGCCGCCCCGGCCACCGCGGCATAGCCGAGCGTCGCCGCCGCCACGCGCGGCAGCGAGGCCGGTGCCGGCCGCATGCCGGTTTGGGAGAGGTAGAGCAGCGCCGTCATGATGCCGTCATGGTTGATGAAGAAGAAAATGAATTGCGGATCGGGAAAACCATAACCGATGTCGGGCGTGATCAGGCCTTGCAGCGTGCCGCCCAGGCCCCAGAAATACCCCAGCTCATAGGCAAACCGACCGCGCGTCAGTAATGCCGCGATCAGCGCCGCCGCCGCCCAGTCGCACAGATTGAGCGGCAGTCCGTTGCTTAAGGTCAGCCAGCCCCGCGCCGCGAACAGCGCGTACCAGCAAAGCCAGCCGCCCGCCAAAACAGCCGCCAGGATCAGACGGATGGGCCGGTCCAACCATCGCGCCTTTCGCGCAAGCAGTCCCAGCAAAATCGGAATCGCCACAGCTTGGGCCAGCGCCACCAGATGGGCGGTTCCAAACAGCACAAAAACCGGGCGGGGCGGCATCGCCAGAACCTTAGCCCGGGCTCACGAAAATGTAATCTGCCGGCTGCGCCACCCCTCCCGCGCCCCATGCGTTTTTACCAAAGGGCAGCGAAACGGAGTGAGATCATGAAATTCAAAAAAGCATTTTTGATCACGGCAGCGGCCAGCCTCAGTCTTGCGGGACTGGCGGCCACGACCAGCAGCGCTAGCGCCTATATCGCATGCAACCGCGACGGCGATTGCTGGCATACCGACAGCCGCGTACGGGCGCCGGGCGTGAGGTTCGATTTTCATCCCGACGACTGGTATTTCCACCAGCGTTGGGATGCGAACCGTCATTTCCGCGATTATCATGAAGGCCGCGGCTATTGGCGCGGCGGCGTCTGGGTGACGCTGTAAGTCGCTTTGCGAAATGCCTGATAAGAGCCCGGTCCGCCGGTCTCTTTTTTTGGGTTCGGCGCGACCGGCGCAAGCCGGGCAAATCGATCCAGTGGATCGATTTGAGCGCCGAACGCCGCGAGCCTCGGGCGAGTGGCCGGAACGAAAACACCGGCTTACGAAAACACCGGCTTGTGTTACAAGCCCCTCCGGGCACTGGTGTAGTTCAATGGGCCGGTCGCGCCTTACAAAATGGTCCGGCGACCATTTGCGCGGCTGGCGCGCCGAGCTTGAGCGAGGCGCTGGGCGAAAACGCCGGCAGCGTGTTATAACGTGCTCACAATGAGCGGGTGTAGTTCAATGGGTTCGGCGCGACCGGCGCAGCCGGGCAAATCGGTCCAGTGGACCGATTTGAGCGCCGAACGCCGCGAGCCTCCGGCGAGCGGCCGGGCCAAAACTCCGGCGGTATGTTACAAGCCCATCCGGGCGCGGGTGTAGTTCAATGGTAGAACGGCAGCTTCCCAAGCTGCATACGAGGGTTCGATTCCCTTCACCCGCTCCAATACTTAGTCCCGATTCATAGGCTTTTTTTCCCTTATCCGTCTTACAGAAACCGTTCGCGTATTGATCGCCCATGCGCGGCCCTGCATAACGAACTTCACTTTGTGAGAAGCCCTCATGAGAGAAATTTTACCCAGCCACCAAGAGCATCGCGGCCTGCTGCCTCATGTCAAACTTTGCGGAATTATTCTTGTGGCGGCCGCGCTGCTGTCCGGCATTGGAACGGCGCGTGCGGACTCGTTCGATTACTGCATGGACAGATGCCTGCAAGACCATAGCTGTTCGACCACGTCCCGGGAAAGCAATTACTGCGGCGTGACGAGAGGCGACTGTTCGGCGCAATGCTCCCGCGCCGGCTCCAGCGCCGGAAGGCAGCAATCGATCGTGACCTATGGCGCATTGGCCTATAGCCCGGACACGGGCGCGACAGGATGGTCGTATAATTATGGCTCGGAAACGCAAGCCAATCAAAGCGCCCTGAAGGCGTGCGGCGCCAAGGCGCGCGATTGCGTGGTCACACAGACTATTCACGACTTCTGCGCCGCCGTTGTGGACGGCGATGATCACAAGGCGCCGGCTTCCGCCGTCGGCTCCACACTCGCCAGGGCAGAAGGCCTGGTCCTTGCCGCCTGCCGAACGCGGGGCGGCAAGAGCTGCAAGGTCGCCGGTGAAGTGTGCACGCCGCACTCTTAGTATGGCAGCTTGCCAAGCCGCATAGGCGGGTTCGTCCCGGCCTTCGGGCTTAACACAGCGACGTGACTTATCTGGGGGGATTCTGCCGCCACATGTTCTGCGATTTTTCGAAACATTCCGGGCAAATCCCGAAATTCAATCCGACCAGCGATGAACCACCTTCGGCATAATACTCATCGGCTGAAATCCAATCCTGACGCGCGCCCCCGGCTGCCAATGGCCATGCAATTTTCGCACAAAAACTGCAAATCGAGACGCGGTTTTCGATGTTATAAGGCCGTTTATAATTTTCCGCGGACAAAATCGGCAAGGGGACGCGCGTGCGTTCATCGAGGATCTGCGATTGATAAAGGATCGCCGTTTCACCGCCATCGCAAACGACAGTGCTGACCGACATCAGCATTCGCCGTTCCCGATCCGGCGCGTCACATCGATATTCGAAACTTATCCTGGCCTGGTCATCTTCCAGCAACGTGGCATGCGATGACATGTAAACGGCTCTGACCTCTTCTCCCTGGATAAAGTCGAACAAATTTCGACCCAGCAAATTGTTCGAGACAGCGTCTTGCCCGCTGTTTTTGCAGGCGAAGGCGTCCCAATTGCGGCGTCCAAATGCCAATAGCTCTCCACTGCGGGATGTTATGTAGATCAACCCGCTCAGAGCATTTAGCAGTTTATCTGCGCTGGTGTTCCAACGCTTTCGTTTTGCATAATGGGACAAAACATGGCGGGGATGTTCAGATAGTTGCACAGCCTTGTGGCCGGCGCGTTGTGCATGAGGTGCCACGATACGCCTTCAAAACATGTTCCGCGATCGAGGCTGCGCGCGCATTGTTAAGGGCTGCTTAATTCTGTTGACAGGCTTGGGGAACTCTTGTGCCTGGCCTTGGTCAATTGCGTGCCGTGCTTGCGCAAAAATGCCGGCAGCCAATGGCGGTATTTGGCCTCGGTTCTTGGCGCGTCCCGGCGGCGTCCTGCCGCCTAACCGGCGGCCTGGCGGATCGCGGGTCCATAAACAAAGGTCCGACGCCCGTCCTGGCTGTCCGCCTGGGGCCGCAGCCGCGCCGCGTCGAGGGCAAAGGGTTTGTCCTCGCCGGGAAAGCGCATTCCGGTTTCCTCTGACGGGAAGCACCAGGCCCGGCCGTCGGGCGTTTCGACCAGATAGCCCATGCCCAGCCCTGCGCGGCCGCACTGGCGGATTTCATAAGTCAGAATTGGAAACCGTTCGCGCATCGTGAACCCCCGGCCGGAGCCTAGCGACAACTTCTTTGCGCGGATTTCCCGAATTCCCCGGCAATCGCGCAAAATCTGATTCACATTCAATACAATTTGCGCCACAGCGCTTCAGCGTCCCGCAAGGGCTAGTGAAGGATAAATGTCGCGGCACAATCCGGAAGTTGCATTTCCATGTACACCATCGTCGCCGCCTCCCAGAAAGGCGGCTCAGGCAAGACGACGCTGTCGGGTCATCTGGCGGTGGAAGCCGCGCGGGTGGGGCCCGGCGCCGTGGCGCTCATCGACACGGACCCGCAGGGCTCATTGTCGCATTGGTGGAACGCGCGCAAGGCCAAGGCGCCGCATTTCGTCAAGGTGGGCCTGCTCGATCTGGGCGCTGCCCTGACGCAACTGGATGCCATAGGCATCAAGATCGCGATGATCGACACGCCGCCCGCCATCACCGCCTCCATTTCCCAGGTCGTCGCCCATGCCGATCTGGTGATTGTGCCGACGCGGCCCAGCCCGCATGATTTGCGCGCAGTCGGCGCGACGGTGGACATCGCCGAACGCCACGCCAAGCCGCTGATCTTTGTCATCAACGCCGCCACCGCGCGGGCCCGCATCACCGGGGAATCCGCCGTGGCGCTGTCGCAGCATGGCATGGTGGCGCCGGTCACCATCCATCACCGCGTGGATTTCGCCGCCAGCATGATAGACGGCCGCACGGTGGGCGAGGTGGTTCCCAATTCGCCTTCGGCGCGCGAGATAAGGGAATTGTGGCTTTACCTGCAGGAGCGGCTGTCGCGCGTTGTCCATGACCCATCGCTGCTGCCGGCACTGCGGCCCGAACATTTCGCCATCAACTCGCTGCTGGATGATGCCGAGGAGGGTTTGATGCTACCGCCGCTTGTCGAGCCGCCGCCCTATGACGGGCCGGAACGGCGCGGTGTGCCCGACCGCCGCCTGGCGGCGCAGGAGTATCGCGGACCGGAACGGCGCAGCCATGTCTTCGGGCGGCGGCGCGGCGATCCAGCCTTCGAGGTGTCCTAATGAGCCGGTCGAAATTCGCCGCCATCACCTCGGGCCTGCTGGCCCGCAAGGGCGAGGCGCGGCCCTGGGCCGATCCGGACATGCTGCCGCTGAAGCAGCCTTTGGCCTGGCGCTCCGCCGAAACCGGTTCGCCGCCGCCGCAACACCAGACGCCGCAACCCAAGACGCACCAACACGAGACGTTGCAGCCCAAGTCGGGGGCCGAGAAGCGGGCGGCATGGAAAAAATACGTCCTGCGGCTTTCGCATTATGACTATGAGCGGCTGGGCATTCTGGCCGTGAAGCAGGGCAAGACCCGCCAGCGCCTGTTGCAGGAAAGCGTGGATCAGCTTTTTGGCGGCATGACGCAGGCTTACGGCGGCAACTGCGCGTGTTTGAGCGCGCAGTATCCCGAAAAATGCGGCACCGCCTAGACGCGCGCCATACTTCGTGCAGGCCTAGCGGAATCCATGCGGATGGCTACGAACCCAGTAGCGATGATAGGGATAGGGCCGGTAAATCCAGTGTCCGCCATACCAGACCCAGGGGTTATACCAGTCCGGCGCCGCATAAATTACGGGCCCATAGGCAGGGCCGGCATAGAAGGGCGGAGCGCCCGCACGCATCACATAGCCGGGGGGACAATTGGGATTGTTGGCGGCGGAACCGCCGATGGCGGCGCCGGCAATGGCACCTGTCGCGCCGCCGGCAACGATTCCCACACCGCGGTCGCGGCGGCCGGCCAAACCTCCGCCGACCAGCGCCCCCAGCAGACCTCCGATCACCGCGCCGGCTGCGGTATTGTTGGCGCGCTGTGCCACGCAATTCTGTGCCGCCCATTGTTCGGCGGCATAGCTATACTGATCGTCCTGCGCCCGCGCCTGCGGCGATGTTTCGGCGGAGACATCGCCAGGCGCCATGCCCGGGGGTGGGGGCATGTTGTAGGTCGCGCCCGGCGGCGGTGGGGGCGGCGGGGCCGATTGCGCAAAAGCAACGGCGCTGTCGAACAGTGAAATGACCGCAATGCCGGCAGCGACCGTTTTGCGAAATCCGCTTTTTGCCATTTCCAAGCTCCCTTACAATCCGCAGCAACAAGAATCAGTTTCGTCCAATTTTTGCCGTTTTATCACGATCACGGCACTGAATTTGTTTTAAGAAATAGTCATCGCACTTGATTTGAATCAATATGCCGTGGAATTCCTGGGCTCCTTCAAAATTCGCGGGGCAATGCAACCAGGTGCGCCGCAACGGCATGACGGCGCACCTGGCCGTTTTCCGCGCCAAGAGCCGAGAAGACGCGGATTTGCGCTTCAGGACTCCAGTTGCAGCCCCAGGTAAGAAGTCTCGCCGTCCCGCATCACCAGCAGGGCAACCGCCTGCTTTTTCTGTTGTTGCGCGGTTTGGATGGCATTGACGACCTGCTCCGGGGTGCGCACCTGGTTGTTGGCGACGCGAACGATCACATCGCCAGCCTGGACGCCGCTTTCCTCTGCGGGGCTGCCGGGTGTCACCTCCCCGACCACCACGCCCGAGGCATCGGACGGCAGATTGAGCTGACCGCGGACGTCGGGGGTCAGGGGCTCCAGTGACATGCCCACCCTGGCGCTGCCCTCGCCGGCATCCGCGCTGGCAAGCTTGGTCTCATCCTGGGTGCGGATGGTCACATCAACCGTGCGGGAGTGATTGTCACGCCACAGCGTCACGCCGACCGTCTTGCCCGCCGGCGTTTGCGCCACAGCCATGGCGAGATCCCGAGCATCCTTGACCGGCTTGTTGTCGAAACCGGTGATGACGTCGCCTTGTCGCAGTTCGGCCTTGGCGGCGGGCGATCCCTCGGTCACGCTATCGATCAGTACCCCATTATAGCCGGCAAGCCCGACAGCCCTGGCGAGAGAGGGTGTCAGAGGCTGCATCGAAACGCCGAGCCAGCCGCGCGTCACCGATCCGTGCTCGCGCAACTGCGCCACGATGGTCCTGGCGACGTTGGAGGGAATGGCGAAGCCGATGCCGACACTGCCCCCGGACGGCGAATAGATCGCCGTGTCTATGCCAACGACCTGGCCGGATTGGTTGAACAAGGGGCCACCGGAATTGCCCGGATTGATCGGAGCGTCGATCTGCATGAAATCGTCATACGGGCCTTCGTTGATGTTACGGCCATGCGCCGAGATGATGCCCGCCGTGACCGTGCCGCCCAGGCCGTAGGGATTGCCCACCGCCACGACCCAATCGCCTTCGTGGGCATTGTCGGAATCACCGAAGGCGACATAGGGAAGGGAATGGCCGGCATCGATCTTGACGAGGGCCAGATCGGTCTTGGCGTCCCGGCCGATCACCCTGGCCTTGTATTTGTCGCCGTCGGTCAGCGTGACAGAGACCTCACGCGCACCGTCAACCACGTGATTGTTGGTGACGATATAGCCGTCGGGATCGACAATAAAGCCGCTGCCCAAGGCGCGCTGCTCCGGAACGGCAAGGTTTCTCTGGCCCTGCTGACCAAAATAGCGGCGCAGCATGTCGCCGAATGGCCCCGGCATATCTGGCAATTGCTGCGATTGACCGCTTTCGCTTTGCCCCCTCTCGTCCGGTCCGCCACCCGAAATGATGGCGATTTGCACCACCGCCGGTTTGACGCGCGCCACCAGAGGCGCAAACCCGGCTTGCGGATTGGATGGCGTGACGGAAATGGGCGGAATGTTGGCGGCCAGAGAGGGCCCGGACAGCGCAAGTATCGCGCCGCCCGCGCCCAATCCCGAACCCAGCAGCAGGGCTGCGATCAGCCGGACGGGCCTGCGCGCAAAGGCCTGCGAGAATGATGTCTGTGACATGAAAAGCTCCTTTCCACCAAAGCGCTCGGCTTTGAATTTCAATTTCCGCTCAGTTTAAGATTTCAACATGAGGGATTTTTTGCCGTTCGATTAAAAACGCTAAAGCCTGGATCAGGCCGCTCTGCCTCCTTCGATCGTCTTGAAGTCGGGCGAATTGATCGCAATTCTGCGCGGCTTCCTTTCTTCGGGCACAATGCGCTCCAGCTCGACATGGAGCAGGCCATGCTCAAGTTTCGCGTTTTTAACCTCCACATGTTCGGCAAGTTGAAAGCTGCGCTCAAAGGGGCGGCCCGCTATGCCCTGATGCAAAAAGGCGGGCCTGTCGCCACCGATTTCCTCGCGCCGGCCTGTCACCTTCAGGACGCCGTCGATAATTTCGACGGTCAGGTCTTTCTCGGCAAATCCTGCAACGGCAAGCGAGATGCGATAAGCATCCTCGGCGGTACGCTCTATGTTGTAGGGCGGATATCCCTGGCTGTTGTCCGCGGCTGCTTCCAGCATGCCGATGAGATTTTCAAAACCGACCGCCGAGCGGTAAAAGGGTGCGTAGTCCATATGCATGTCACAAGCTCCTGTTCGCGTTGATGGCGCCGCCAAGGACAATCCGCCCAAGGCGGCCGTGAACTGTTGATTTGATTTGGGCGGCCTAAACTCCCGCGGAACAGCCAGCCCCATCGCGGTGGCACGTCGCGGTCCTGCCCACCCAACTGGCCGCCAGTGCGGCGGGTCCGGGGGAAACCCGGGTAACCACCGTTCTTCCTGCCGTGACCGCAAGGTTCAACCTTACGAACCTTGCAACCGCGAGTGCGTTCGGATCGACGTTCTGCGCAATGTCATATTCGTCCTGGCTGTCCAGAATTATGCGGTGGCTGCCGGGGTAAATGTAACTGATGCGACCAATGGCCGTGTCAGCGCTCCATGCCGGGGCAGTCCCCGCCAGGGCAAGAGCGAGCATTGATGGAAGTAGTTTTTTCGCCTGCATGACAACCTCCTTTTCAGCTCAGGCGAAAAAGAATTAGGACGGTCCCTTTGGCTTTCAAGACCTTCCCGGAGCTGACGGGGCCGGTATTTCAAGGGTTTTTCAGCGCTTACGAATTTTTCATTTTGAAAATCTGCCGGACGGGACGGCGTGCCGCCGCGAATGTCCTGGCCGATGGCGCGAGCAAACGGCACGACAATTTTTTGGCCCATTTATTAATAAGCGGGCTTGGCATCGGGGGGCAGCAGCCCCCTTCATCTCAGTTAAAAATTATTTCATTCCCGGGCCGGCGGGGCGGCATTGAAATCGAATGGCGCCTTTCTAGATTTTTTGGCCGTCAGGATTGCAAGGGAGCAAGACATGGGAAAGATTCCCTCTTGGCTTTTGGACGGTGCGCTGGCACGCCGGGTGACGGACTATGCCCACCCCAATGAAGTGCTGAAGGATGCCGAACTGAGCGTGGCGGACAAACGCGCCATTTTATCAGCATGGGCTTCCGATGCCTGCGCGGTGGAATCGCGGCCGGCCTTCCGCTGGATGCCCGGAACGCCGGGGCCTGTTGCGTTTAACCATGTCACAAGGGCCATCAGGATGCTCGACGGGATCGGGGATCGGCCTTCCCGCTGGTCCTCCGATAAAATCGCAAACACATGGGTCACGCCGCCGGCCGCGTCTTTTGCTTATGGCAGCGCTGTATCCGGCTGATGGCAAATACCCATGGACCGCAATTCATCCCGGGCCATTTTGGCATGCATCTTTTTCGGTCTTGGAATTCTGGCCATGCCGCAAAGGTTGCAAGCCCAAAGTTTTGATGCCGCAACCCTGTATACAAAATGCGCCTTCTATCCCCAGTCCGGCATCTGTGACGAGGTCTATAAGACAGCGCTGTTCGATCAAGACAATCCGGCAGCAGCAGCCGTCAAAGCAGAATATGAAGGGTATGGGCGGTATTTGGAGAACAGCGAAACCCCGTTAAGCGACGAGGACCTGGCTTATTTGCGGGCAAATGGCATCCGCATTCCTGAGAATTTGAGCCGGGTCCAAGCAGGCGGCCTTCATAACGTCATCCGTGATCCGGCCCTGCAGAAGGATCAGACTGAGAAGAATCGCGCCATAACCAACTTCATCGGGCGTGCGGTGGCCGCGGACCTCTATTGCGGATTCAATGATTGCGGTTCGGCGGGCGGTGTAAATGCGGCGGGGCATGCGCTGACGGAAAATCCGTCTGGCGCGGTAATGGGCAGCACTTCAAAAACCAATAGCGCGATTACGCTAAGGAACCTCTGAATAAAATGGAGTTTGTCGGCTCTGTGGTTCTGACTGTTGATTTTGCGGTTATGAGCTTCCAGCCTTCTGATTGATTGGCGTATTTTTCCAGCTATCGCTGCCTCTGGCCGCAGCTTTGGCATCAAGCCATTGCATATCGTATCAGTGTGCGCCGCTTCATATAAAGATTGACGAGCGCAAAGCTGACCTGCAGACGGTTGAGGTTCTTGGCGAT